>Ga0114980_10001386_pt1 | contig 17412 bp, 9 predicted proteins | sample S_140806_EF_Meta_FD_87018 | JGI IMG/M metagenome (GOLD analysis project Ga0114980, IMG submission 87018) | Freshwater microbial communities from Lake Simoncouche, Canada to study carbon cycling - S_140806_EF_MetaG | ecosystem: Environmental > Aquatic > Freshwater > Lake | place: Lake...
ACATTTCTGCCGCGGCGCTGTGTGAAAAGAAAAAACCTAACGTACGTTTGGTTACTTCTTGATGACCTTTGCATGTCCTGCTGCGATTGCATCAAGAGCTGCCTTGGATGTCTTTGTACCAGTGATTGCAGCGCTCAGCTCATCCTGGGATGTCTTCAACAGCTCGGTGTAATCCGGCGTGTTGTAGAAGTCCTTTAGGTATTGAACGGATGCGGAGAAGGTCTCGTTGTACGGATTGGCTTTCTTGAACTCATCCGTTGCAGAGACTTTCTTGTTTGCTGTCAGGCCACCAAGAGCGACCCACTTCTTCTGTGTGTCTTCCTTGGAGAACCATGCTGCAAACTTTTTCGCACCATCTTGATTCTTGGAATAGGCACTGACCGACAGGCCTTGTCCACCGAGGGAGATGAAGCGTCCTGCAGGGCCCTTTGGAACCACGAAGTAGCCAGTCTTGTCTGCAAACTTGTTCTGTTCAGGCTTGACGAGGCCTGGCATGAATGCAAACCAGTTCATCGCAGTCGCGACCTTACCTTCTTGGAAAGCTGTCAAACTTTCGGAGAAGTAGAAGGTTTCGGCTCCAGGAGGACAGAATTTCTTAAGGCCAATCCAGAAGTCCAGTGCTTTGACTGCGTCAGGACCATTGTCGGAGAGGTTTCCACCAAATGACCAGAGGATTTGATCGAAGCCCATGGTCGCGCCATCCACTTCCTTGGAGTAGAAGAGGGCGGTTCCGAAGAGATTCTTATCTGGGCGGGTGAAGAACTCCGCGATTTTCTGGAAGTCTTCCCATGTCTCAGGGACAGCGAGTTCCTTGCCATACTTGGCTTTGAAGGCAGCCTTTTCAGCAGCATCTTCAAAGAGGTCTTTACGGTAGGAGAAGCCGATGCCATCTGCCATACAAGGGACAGCATAAAGCTTGCCATCATATTCGCCGTAGTTCTTAAGTGCGGCTGGTTCGATGTCAGCTACAGGGATTTCGGTCTTGGACCATTCTGTCAGGTCGACATAGTGACCATTAGTTGCGCCTTTACCGAGCCACTGTGAGTCGCCTACGACCATGTCAAAGCTGCTGTCCTGACCAGACCATGCAGAGTTGATTTTGGTTTCGAAGTCGGACCACGGAATCTGTTGAACTTCAACTTCGGTTCCGGTTTCCTTGGTGTAGTCTGCAGCGAGCTTCTGCAGATTGTCTGCTGGCTCCCACTTTGCCCACGCGATGACGAGCTTTGTGCTGCCGCCTGCACCGGCATCGCCGCCCGCAGTCTTTGCACCGTTGTTACATCCAGCAAGTAAAAGGCTTGCAGCCACAGGGATTGCGACTACATACGACAGCATGTTCCGTCGATTCATGAATACCATCTCCTTCGAAGGGATGAGGCATTGTACACAGGACACTTTGATGCATCCACAAATTGCTATTAAGGTGCTAGATATGCTATCGGGTAATGCCATTTACAGTCGGTTGACCGTTTGATTGCGATTATTTTGTGACTTTGCACGCCGATGGCTATTCGAATCTCATTCATCCAAAAATGAGAAAAAACACCCCCCGGTTTCCCGGGAGGTGTTTTAGATTCATAACCCCGGTTGGGATTACATTGTGGCCTTGCGGGTCTTAGGATCGAAGTAAAATGTCTTTTCAATGCGTTTGTACTAACAAGGTTTCATTGTTGGTTCGCCAAAAAGAAAAAACAAAAACACCCCCCGGTTTCCCGGGAGGTGTTTTAGATTCATAACCTCGGTTGGGATTACATTGTGACCTTGCGGGTCTTAGGATCAAACGAGATTGCCTTGCCCTTACGCTCAGACATTTCTGCGAGCGAAATGATGGTCTGTACCTTGGTTGCGAGGTCGATGTTACAGTTCGTCATAACATTGCCCGTGCGGATACAGTCAAGCCAGTTCTTTTCGTGTGCTGGGATGTTCTCGAACGGTGCGTACTTAGCCAACGATGCATCGTTGGTTTCGACCTTGCCGCCTTCGTAGTCTTCAGCATATGGGCGCTCAATCTTAACTTCGACGCCATTGCCAAAGTAAACCGTTCCCTTGTCTCCACGGATCATGTCCTGGAGACCCTGCTCGTTGACGGTGGAGCCAACGAAGAGCATCGACCAGCCGCTTGGGAACTCAGCCATCACCTGGATGGTGTCGGAGACTTCACGGTCATTGTGCTTGGTGCCAGGTCCGTGAACGGTGTTGGTTCCAAGCGCGGTGACGCGGGTTGGGTACTCTGGGTTACCGGATGCAATAAGGAATGGGTGGAGCTTATGTGGCATCAGGTCGCCCATGATTCCAGCTGAGTAGTCCGTGTACTTGCGGTAGCGGCGGAAGCGTGCTCCGGAGTCGGTACGTGCGAACTGATCTCCATCCTTTGCATAACCTTCAAAGGTCCATGCACGGCGTGGTGCAGATCCAAGCCAGAGGTTCCAGTCAAAGTTTGCTGGTCCGATGCCTTCATGGATCTCGTAGTTCCACTCACCCTTAGGGTTGTTACGGCAGTAGGAGCCTTGACCCATTACGAGGGTACCAATACGTCCATCCTTGATGGCCTTTGCAGCTGCATGCCATCGGACATCGGAACAGCCCTGCGAACCAACCTGTACAACACGCTTGGTTGCAACGGCGGTGTCATGGACCTGGAATGCTTCATCCAAGTAGCGGCTAAGTGGCTTCTCGATGTAAACGTGCTTTCCAGCTTCCATCGCATGGATAGCAATCTGTGAGTGCCAGTGCTCAGGCGTTGCGATCATGATCGCATCGATGTCCTTGCGGGACAGGATCTTGGTGTAGTCACGGGTGGTGAATGGGTTGGCATCACCGCCCTTGTCAGAAGCCTTCTTGATGATGTCAGCTGCGCGGACATTGTATGCATCATAAGGGTCACATGCAGCGACGACCTTGGTGTTGCGGTTCAGACCATCATCCACGAAGCCACGGAGGTGACCATTGGTGCCCTGTCCGCCCATTCCGATGAAGCCGAGGATGATACGGTCATTCGCGCCAATAGCACGACCGGTTGCCATCACGGTGCCCTTCGGGAAGATTCCACCCTTCATGTTAGGTGCATCTGCGACTGGGTGTGCAATACCACTTGTTGTGATGGTTGCTGGGCCCTTTGCCACTGGGGTTTGTGCGGTTGCTGGCGCGACTGCGACACCCGTTACAACTGCTCCGGCTGCGCCGGTGGCTACTTTAAGAAAATCACGACGGGATGCGCCGTTGGTTCCACTTTCCATAATTGTTCCTATTCCTGTAAACATGAGCCCCGGGTGTGCCCGGGTCCCAAACCAACTAGACCTTCGTGTTTTAGGGCGAGGTCATTATATTTTGGTGCTGAACAGAAAACCATTCAGCACCACATCCGATATGAGCCCCGGGTGTGCCCGGGTCCCAAACCCAATCTGACCTTCTAATTTAGATAGTGAGGTCTTCCTTTGTGATGTTGATACGTCCACCGTTCAACACCGCTTCGTTTGCACGAATCGCAACGACTGTCGCACGGAAGCCGACTACCGCATCCGATTCCGTTTGCTTGCCTGCACGCACGCCATCGAGGAAGGCATCACAAGCGTAATACACCGGTGTCTTTTTCGGATCGACATTACGGTTCTTACCTGGCTCGAGACCACGCTTGAGGAGCTTGGATGCATCCGCGACCAGCGCAATACCCGTGTCATCACCGACTGCCTCACGGTACGCATAGACTTCCCAACCAAGCGCGGTAGCATCCGCTTCCTTGATCATCCATGCACGCGTGTTCTTATCAATCGGATCCTTCAGCATAATCGCTGCATCCGAGCCTTGGAACTGCTCGTAGTTGCCAGCGAAGGAGTTCGAGAGGGTGGCATCAAAAACCATCCGGACACCGTTCGCAAACTCAAGTACAGCCGTAACCGAGTCTGCAACCTCACGGCCATCCTTCCAGTTCGTCAGCGAGCCAAAGCCGGTGACGGCAATCGGGTCGCTCTTGACAAACCATGCCGCTGTATCCAGCGGATGGATACCAATTTCGCCGACGAGGCCAAGGCTGACCGACTTGCTGAGGCGCCAGTTGAGCGCGGCTTCACGAGCACCGTTTGGAGCCGTTTTTCGCCAGGATGTCTTCTTGTTCCACTGTGACTTACAAGTGGTGAGGTTTGGTCCGAGAACGCCGGTTGTCACAAACTTCCATACGTGATGGTGCTGTGGGTTCGTGCGCTCCTGCAAACCAGTGTGGAAGACAATACCCTTCTCTGCGGCCTTTTTGGCTGCCTGTGCGATTGCACGTGCATCCTCGATGGTGTTCGCAATCGGCGCTTCACAGAAAACATGCTTGCCAGCTTCGAGAGCGGCAACCACAATCTCACGATGGAGGTGTGTAGGGGTGGCGACGAAGATTGTCTTTACGGATAAATCCGCAATCGCAGCCTTGTAGTCTGTTCCCGTGGCAGCCTTTGGTGCAATCTCGCCTGCGCGGCGGTGGCTTGGCTCGTAGACATCGATGATGTGCTTGATGTCCGCATTGCCAAGGTAATCCAGTGCCTTTAGGACTTCACGGCCTTGCTCACCTAGACCGATGACAGCGCAGCTGACGGTTGTCTTTGGTGGGTCCGCCGGGTACGCCGGTGGGGCGGATGGTGCTGGCGTGGATGCTTTGGCGGCAGGCTTCGCAGCCGGCTTCTTGCCCTGCTCATGGGATTCAGGAATCAACTCGACGGCATTCGCCGCGGATGCTCCACCCACAAGCAGACCCAGTGCCAACGCGCCACCAAACATCTCGCGACGGCTTACATTTGACTCTTCACTCATTACAATTTCCATCCCATCCACCGGTATCTATCCCGGGAACTACCAAAACTACTTTGCCTTGGGGAGCTCACTGCTACCCTTGGCCAACCCTAGACTCCACAAAATTCCACCCAGGACGTGATCCTGGTACCAAGGCTTTTCCCAGACATCCACGCGGTGACCGAGCTCCGTGTAGAACATTTTTCCCTTGCCGTAAGACTTGCACCACGCGATGCCAAAGTGGCCAGCTTCCTTGGTATTTGGATGCTTATCCAAGTCAAGGAGCAAATGAATCTTGCTTTTGTCGTAGCGGTCAAAGAGATAAATCTCATCAAAGACCTTGATCGTCTTGTCGATGTGCTTTGTCGAAGGGTGCTTGTCGTCCTGAACGATGCACTCAACGTCCGCCTGTGCACCGTGGGTCTTGAACTCACCACCCACCATTTCCAAATACGGAACAAAGTCGTGCAATGTGTCAGATGCTGCATGCGCTCCTGCAAAGCCCTTGCCAGAACGTACCCACGCGAGGAAGCCTTCCTTATCTGGAAGTGGCAACGAACCAGTCGTGGATGCAAAGAAAACGCCATCATATTTCTTGAGCGCTTCCACTGTCATCTTTTCGGCCATATCGGCATCCGTGCGAACATAGTCCACTTCGAATTTGCCAGACTTTTTGCCAAGCTCAGCGATTATCCGCTCAGCAACCACAATTGAATCCGAATGTCGGAATCCCTTGGTCACAGTAACGACTAACAATTTCTTCGGTCCTGAAGCAACGGCAGAGCTCATTGTGATGAGTATTGCGACGGCACCCGCGATCAGCTTGTTCATGGTTTCCCCCCCTGCGTCATTGCACAGTTACACCAACACAAAGTATAGCCCTGTGATGTTTCACTGGGCAAACGGCCATAGGGTAATTTCGGATACAAAACCGGTCAACTCAAGCACATTTCCGGTCAGGTCATGTATTAAAGTTGTCTGAGCGACAAGCATACCCGTAGGGAGAGAGTGTGTAGGTAGGCTACACTCGATTCCGATGAAGCTGTTGTATGTATTTTTCTTCACTGCCCTGTTGGCTACCGCTGGCTGTCAACCGATGGGGCATGGCGTACGGCAGATGATGTTTCACAAGGACATCTATTTCCATATTCGGCCCACCGATTTCAAAGAGACCAACCGCAGGTCGATTCACGTTCTGCCACACACCTGGGTAACCATCAAGCGTATTTCCGCCGTTCTTTCCGATGGCACTGTGATTCCTTGCCGCGATTTTCAATCGGCAGCCTTTGAGCTCATCCAAGATGATGACAATGCGCAGCTTGTTGGGACATTGTCGCTACCCACCCCGGAAGTCGCAGGAGTGACCGTAGTGATTGGTCAAACGGGGCAATGCACGGGAGCCGAAGAAGCATCCCTAACTCCGTGCACACTCGCAGCCAAGCAGGCAACCGATGATGCTCTAAACACTCCCCCCGATGAACTCACTCTTAATTACACCCTCTCCATTAGGGACCGAGATAGTCCAAGAATAGTCCTCAAACTGGATATCGAAAGAACTAAGGAACTGCCCGCAACTCCCATCCCGGTGATGCTCACCAGCAGCGGGACACTTCCTGCATCGTTGGATGTCATCGATACTCCGTGGCTATCCCTCTCACCAGTGGCCTATGGTACGACGAAGCGACTGCCGTACGCGCTGTCATCCACGCTTGGCTTCCTGAAAACACCCAGCATCCTCAAGGGAACCATCGATCCAGAGATAAAGACATTTACACCAACCGTGATTTTCGACATGGGAGAACCAGAGCGCATAGCGATAGGAGGAACCGTTGTGCGTCTTGATATCGCGAAGCGGACATTTCAACTTCGGGTAGATGACAGCAGTGATGGCCAGCCCTACGGGACGTTGTATTTCCGTGTGGGTGACCAGACAACCTTCGGCTTCTCTGGAAGCCTGCCGGCTTCAACTGCTACGTTTGAAGATATCTCCATTGGGCGCCGGCTCTGGGTCCGCGTGCTGCAAAGCCCCGATCCGGCTGCGCGCCTCGATGCAAACGCGATTCAGATTTTTGCCCCGGGGCGACAGAACCAATACGGGCATTTCCTCCGAACCTAGCATTCATCTGACATTCACAATTCTAAGTGATAATGCAATTGTGGATGTACGCTGCTGTTGTCGCGTAATCACCACGCCCAGGAGGCACTTAGTATGAAGGTTTCACTTTGGACACCTGCGCTCGCGGTCGCATCGGTTCTGACCCTCAGCATACTCGCCGGCTGCGGCGGTGGATCGGCATCTGCCACAACGCGTGGCGTTGACATCTACGTTACGGATCAGTTTGTTGACATGTACGCGCACGTTTGGGTGACCCTCAAGAGCATTTCCGTAGGGGATGGCAAGACGTTCACCGATGTCTACACATCTACAGCCGGCAAAAATATTGACATTGTTTCGCTCAAAGACACAGCGGAGCTGCTTAGTTCCATCCAGCTGACCGACAAGCCTTATACACATATCCGCGTAACCTACGCCGACACCGTCACGCTTGTTGGTACTTCTGGAGACAGTAAATCCATACAGGTTGCTGCAAGCCCTTCAACGACTGTCGCAAATGGCCTTGCTGTCCACACATCCGTTAGCCGGGTGCCCTTCAAGGCATCCACAAACCGCCAGCTCGTGGTCGACTTCAATCTGGCATCTTTCGAAATTTCCGGTGGCAAGCTGAAAGTGGGTATCGTCCCCGAGCCGCCAATCGGATTTGAAGGCAAGTTCAAGCGCTTTGCGAACAGTGGCCAAGTAACCCAGCTGACTGAGACGTCGTTTGTGATGACCAGCGGTGGACGTCCTCCGATGCAAATTCAGCCATACCCAATGCCCCCTATGGCAAAGCCGGGCCCACTCTCGAATATCACCGTCACCTACGATGCCAATACGGTTATTCTTGGCCCCGATGGCCCAGGGATGATGCTTTCCGAGGGCGTCGCGGTGGTTGTGCGCGGCACATTTGATGAAGCATCGCATACTCTAAAAGCATCCGAAATCAGCGTCGTACTGATGGCAGGAGGTGGCGGAAATGGTGGCCATCCGGGAGTCGCACCTGGAGATGACACATCAGGTGCAGGTGACCACATCGGCGGTGTCGTCACTTCCGTTGATGAAGCAACGGGAATCGTAACGATAAAGCCACGCGAATCCAACCATGCAACGGGTGTCAACCTGGTGAAGATTTCGGTGTCGCCATTCGATAAAATTCTTCTCGGACAGGGCGGACGTCCAAAGCCTGGGTCACTTGCCGGCATTTCCATCGGTGATGCGGTCTCGGCACACGGGATCCTTGCCCCAGATGGTACGTTTGACGCCGATGTCTTAATTGCAAGGCTGGCACCAGATTGTGTCTTTCCACCACCAGCATCTAACTGATCTGAAAAATTGACACACGGGCACGCAGGATGCGGTATTCTGCGTGCTCGCATGGTCTCCGAATCCCCTCCTGAAACACCCGTTGATGTTAGTCACATCGATGTTGAGGGACTCGCCAAAGGCCTCAATCCTAGTCAGGAAACGTCATTTCGGTTTGATGCTGGTGCAGCGCTCGTCCTCGCGGGAGCCGGGTCTGGAAAGACCACAGTTCTCATTCGGCGTATCGCACGCCTCCTCGCCGAGGGCGTCCCAGCCAAGCGGATTCTGGTCGCGACATTTACGCGTCGTGCAGCGGATGACATGGCGGACCGCCTTTTGGCCCTCGTCGGCCCCGAGGTCCTCGATGGCATTTGGATTGGCACCTTCCACTCACACGCTCTGCGAATCGTAAAGCGTGAGTGGGCTGACCTCTACGGCAAAGAGGGCAAGTTCGAAATCGCGGATGACTATTGGCAGCAGCGCGCTGTCCGCGCCATCCTCGGACGCTCCGGGGTAAACGATAAACTTCCATCCCCGCCGTATTGCCAAAACATCAAAATGGACCGCAAGGCAGCCTTGCTTGCTGTCTCAGCCTGTAAGAACATGGGCAAGTATGCTGAAGAGGCTGAAACCGCGCTCGCATACCTCTACCCTGATTGGGACAAGCCGGCGATTGTGGACACCGCCCGCTTCTGGCGCTGCTACGAAATGGCGAAAACGAAGGAATACGATGTCCTTTCCAAGGTTCCATGCAAGCGGCTCGACTTTGATGACCTCCTCCTCGAGTGCTGGATGCTTCTGCGCGAAAATGCAACTATCCGCACCAAATACGAGGTTGCGTTCGACCATGTCCTCGTTGATGAGACGCAGGATACATCCGATGTCCAATGGGAAATCGCCCGTGCGTTTGCGCGCCGCAATGGGAATTTGTTCCTCGTCGGGGATGTTGGACAGAGTATTTATGGGTTCCGGGGATGTGATCCGCGCCGCACGGTGATGGCGTTTCGGAAGGCATTTCCGAACGGAGAAATTCACCGGCTTCCAGCTAACTACCGTGCGCATGAGACATTGGTGGTGCTTGCCAATGAGCTGATCGCGCATGCAGATCTTGATGAGCGCTACCGCCTCGAGATGCAACCCGTACGGAAGGTGGGGCCGGCTCCGGAGGTGACACGTCACGTCGACCAGGATTCCGAAGCGGCGCACGTCGTACGTTCGCTGGTTGACCGCCGGCAAAACAATGCGCTGGATTACAGAGACATCGCCATCCTGTACCGAACCAATGCCTACTCCCGCGGCATCGAGGATGCCCTAATCGCATGCGGCGTCCCGTATCACATCACGGGTGGGACCAGCTTCTACAACCGCAAGGAAGTCCGTGACATGATTTCCTACCTCCAGCTCACGGTGGATCCGCACTGCCCTGCGGGTACGGAAGCTGCCAAACGACTTTTAAATGTGGCATCCAAGCGTCACGCTGCTCGCACTCGAGGCCTTGGACAGGGTTTTGTAAAACAGATTGAGGAGCTCGCTGAACGCAAGCAGTGGTCCTTCTACGAAGCGCTGTGCCGCGGAGGATTTACAACCGCACAGGACATCGCCGTAAAAGACTTCCGTGACCAGCTCAAGGAAATCAAAGCCAGTGGTGTCACGGCTCAGGTGCGGATTATGGCCGCGCGTCAGACTGGGTACGACTTGTTTGTGGAACTCGAGGATGGCGACCTTGAGGATGACGGCGAGGGCTCGAGCCGCATGGAAAACCTCGATGAACTTATCAAGTTTTCGAGTCGCTTTCACTCCGTCGAGGCATTTTTGAGCTTTTGTGGGGGGCAACTCCGTAAGTTTGGAGAGTCTGCGCGGGCCATGGATGCCGTGCAAATCATGACGATTCACAAGTCAAAGGGCCTTGAGTGGCGGCTTGTGCATGTGATTGGATTTGCCTTCTTGATCCTGCCGCACCACCGGTGTCTTCGCTACATCGATGGCGAATGTACAGCAGATTCCTTCGACGAGGAGCGGCGCGTGGCGTACGTCGCGGTGACGCGTGCGAAGGAGTGGCTTGTGATGTCGTGGCCGACATATCACAACGATAAGGCGCTTGGACCAAGTCCATTTTTGACGGAAATGCCGACGATTGCGACGCAGGTAAATGAGGCGATGGCAAAGCAGCTGGAGCCCGAGACCGACCCAAACGAGTTTGACGAATTGATCGATGTAGATGCGTTGGCGCTCGAATTCGACATCGACGACGGCTCGACACTGTAACGTCATCCCCCTAAGAAAAAACGCTCTCGTGACGCTGCCTTCTATACGCTTGATGACTTTGACACACCTCCTGTTGGGTAGCTCTTTCTTTACCGATGATGTGAATCATAGGTAAGATGCTTGCAACGGCACGTAATGGCTTTACGTAAAAAGGGCGTTACACAACAGGGGATGCATATGTTGACTTGGAAAACCGTCATCGGATTCGGATTGTTGCTCAGTCTTGCTCTGCGCCCGGTGGCTGCTCAGCAGGCGCAGCAGGACACCGTCATCCCGGCTGCAAAGACGGAACAAGGTATCCGGGCATCCAACATCGATACCCGCTCATTTTTTCCCGCAATCGACACACGCCCCATCCCGCTGCAAACCCCTCCTGAAAACCCCGTCCGAAAGCCACTTCCGGGTGGCGAAAAGTCCAACTTACCCGTTGGGGCAATCGATAAGCTCTCCGCAACGGTCAACCCTAGAGCACAGTTTGCCGGGATGACGATGAATGGCTGGTATCCACCGGATGCCGATATCGCTGTTGGTCCATCCCATATCGTGGAAGTCGTTAATAGCTCCTTCGCCATTTATACGAAAACCGGGACCAAGCAGCTCGAACAAACCTTTCAGACCTTTTTCAATGGCGTCGCCGTTTCGACAACGCTGTTTGACCCCAAGATTATTTATGACCGCTTCAACGACCGCTACGTAATGGTTGTCCTTGAGAAAAGTACATCCCCAAAGATCAGTAAGGTACTGGTGGCCATTTCGGATGATGGTGACCCAAATGGAACTTGGCACCGCTATCGCCTCGAAGGCGCGCTGACCGTTGGGGGCGTGGACTGCTGGTTGGATTATCCGGGTTTTGGTTACAACCAGGATGGCTATGTTATCAGCGGCAACATGTTTGGCTTTGCCGATAACGCGTGGCGCACGACAGCGAGCATTGTTCTTCCATCCGCAGCCATCCTTACCGGCGGCGCCGCAAACACCACCACATTTCAGGACAATCAGATCATCACGATCCAATACGCCGAAATGCTGGGCGAAACGACATCCGTGCTATACGGTATCGGCTCCTACAACAACAACTATCACAAAATGGTGGCCATTCGGAATATCACCACCACACCAACAATGGTCACGCGGCTTCAGGCCGTAGCCGCCTGGGTGGATCCTCCGGCGACGGCTGCGAGCACAAGTGGGCAGACCGTTGATGGCGGGGATGGTCGCCTTTATGGTGCCATCTGGCGGGGTGGCCAGCTGCTCACATCCCATGCTGTCGATGTAAACAGTCGTGTCGCCGTACGCTGGTATGACATCGCCACTAACGGCTGGCCGACATCCGGAACCAACCCCGCCGTGACACAATCGGGCAATATCGCCGATTCGACGCGTGACTATACGTATGGGATGGTTACCCGGAACGGCGCCGGTGATATAGCCTTAACGTTCAGTCATTTGAGTACTTCAAATGCAGGTTCGGTGATGGTCGCTGGGCGTGTCCCAACGGATCCCGCAGGTACCGTCGGTGATCCATCCACACTCGCCACAAGTGTCGGCAACAATTATACGTTTAATCGCTGGGGGGACTACTTCGGAATCGATGCCGATCCATCCGATGATGGCTTGTTCTGGGTTGTCGGGATGACCATCGGCACGAATAACCAGTGGCGAACACACATCGATAGCTTTCGTCTTGCCACAACCCTCGGCATCAGCAATGTAACGCTAAATCCAGCATCCGTTGCCGGAGGTGCATCATCCACGGGAACCGTGACGCTTACCGGACCCGCGCCGGTAGGTGGAAGTGTCGTAACCCTTGCATCCAACAATGCGGCTGCAACACTTCCAACAACGGTGACCGTTACGCAAGGGGCATCCTCGGCGACATTTACGATCACCACGACTGCCGTAGCAAGTGCCGTCGCACCGGTGATCACAGTAACATTTGGGGCATCCAGCAAAACTGCAACCCTGACGGTCAACCCGCCAGCACTCTCAACGCTTGTGGCAAGCGCAGCAAATGTCATCGGTGGGAAACAGGTCCGCCTGACGGCAAACCTTGGCTCTGTTGCGCCTGCGGGTGGAACCGTTGTAACACTAACATCCACAGACATCATCGCCCTCCCGGTTCCTGTGAGCATCTCCATTGCCGCCGGTGCGACATCCGGTGAAACCCTGATCACAACAGGTGTTGTCGCTGCGGATACGAGTGTTACTGCGACGGCATCGCTTGGTTCTGTGTCTAAGACTGCCGTCGTCGTGGTAAGGGCTGCTGCTTTGTCATCGTTGGTTCCAGGGAAAACCGTGCTGACGGGAGGGTCAACCGTATCGGTCCGAGTTCAACTCGATGGCGCAGCACCGACAGGTGGAACTATCGTGTCCTTGTCCAGCGCCAACTCCGCCATCATCAGCTTGCCCCTCCAGGCAATGGTTCCTGCCGGTGTGACAAGCGTAAATGTGGATGCAGTTACATCGCCCGTCGTCGCCGACACAGATGTTGCCATTACCGGGACTCTTGGCACAGGGAGCAAGTCGGTTACGCTTACAGTGGTCGCTCCCGTAGCGGCGAGTGTGACGGTATCGCCGACATCGGTTCTTGGTGGCGCATCATTGACGGGGACAGTGACACTATCCGGGCCAGCGCCTACGGGCGGGCGAATCGTTGAGCTTTCATCCAACCTAACTTCAGCAACGGTTCCCGCGAGTGTGACCGTGGTCGCCGGTGCGATAACGGCGACCTTCACCGTGACAACAACTCCAATCCCCACAAATGCCATCGCAACGATCAGCGCGACCAACAATGGTGTGACGGTTACGACATCACTGACCGTGCGCGGACCAGCACCCATTTCTGTCACGCTCTCGCCGACATCGGTTGCTGGTGGGAAATCATCCGTCGCGACGATTACCATCGAGGCGCCAGCCCCTGCGGGCGGAGTTGTCGTCGAGCTCAGCACATCCATCGCCGATGCCATCGTTCCAGCAAATGTGACGATCCTGGCTGGGGCGATAAAGGCATCGGTCACCGTCACCACACGGCCTGTCCTTGCCAATGTTAGTGCATCGATTCGTGCTGCTGTAAACGGTGTAACAAAGTCCGGCACGCTTGTCATTGCCGCGCCTGTTATCCGTTCGGTAACGTTTACGCCTGCAAGTGTAACGGGAGGCCTAAACACTTCCGGGATCGTAACACTGCAATCGCCAGCTCCTTCTGGTGGGACAGTTGTTACATTGATGAGTGCAAATCCACTGGTCAGTGTTCCTGCGACGGTCACGGTTCCAGGAAATGCAACGACTGCAATCTTTACGACATCGACATTGGTGACGGCTGTGGATACCAGCATTGCGATCACTGGGACAACGGGCAGTCTGTCGGTCAGCGGGACGCTGAAAGTGCTAGCCCCACGGGTGTTGACGATCGGGTTTCCGAGCAGCTCCCCTGTCGGTGGCACAACAGTAACCGGCACGGTCAAGCTCACCGGCAAAGCGCCAGAGAGTGGGTGCATTGTCAGCATCACAAATGGTCTTGCCGGTGTCACTGCCCCTGCAACCGTATTGGTGAATGCCGGGTCTGATACGGCAACCTTTACATCGACGCTCCCGGTTGTTGATATTGAGACTGTTGTCCCCTGGAAGGCGAGCTTGAATGGGGCATTCAAGACATTCACGATGACGATCAGACCCGCGGCGATTCTGTCAGTAGCCTTCAGTCCAGTCAGTGCGGCTGGCGGTTCCCCGATGACAGGGAAGGTGACATTAACGGGGCAGGCACCGGATGGTGGAACAACCGTTACCTTAGTGAACTCAGCATCAGGTACGGTGACTGTTCCTGTATCGGTTGTCGTGCCGGCTGGCGCTACGAATGTATCGTTCCCGGTAACGACGGTTCCTGTGGCTGCGGACGAAAGTGTAAGCATCACGGCAACTACGGGATCTGTGAGCAAAGTCGGCACTGTCCGCGTACTGGCTCCAGTCGTGACGGCCTTTGTAGTTTCAAGCTCCACATTGCAGGGTGGTAAGACGCTTTCTGGTCGCGTCAATATTTCTGGGATGGCGGCAGCTGGCGGTGTGGTGGTGACGCTGACAAGCTCAGATACAAGCGTGTCTCCACCGGTTACGATAATCGTTCCAGCAGGAACCAAGACGGTGGGCTTTTCGATCCCGACCAGCATCGTGACCGTTAGTACCGTTGTGACGCTGACCGCGACGACGGGAGTAACATCCAAAGCGGTGATTGTGACAATCAGTCCTTAGTAACAGGTTGAAGTTGGAACCGTCAAATGGCGGATTCTGTGTCACTGAGAATTGACAAACCCTGTGTCCGGGGGGTTTACTATAAACGGAGAATGTCATGATTGGATTGCTGGAACGAATTCCTTGGCCGCTGCGCGCACTAATGATGTGGTGTGGCACGTTGGCCGGTATTGCCCTTTGTTTTTTTTGCAGCCGTGCAGACTGGGCTGTAACCCATTCGTGGCAGGAAAGCCTTGGGATTATGTCGGGATGGTTCATGGCATTTGGTTCGCCAATCATCCTGCTGAACACCAAAAGCCCCTGGGACGATTAGTCTCACCGCGTAGCGGAAGTAAGTTTTGAAAAGCCATACCGATTACGGTGTGGCTTTTTTCGTGGCAATCTGCCAAACCAGCTATTTGTTGGCAGATATACTCGGTGAATGCTTTCCACATCCACACGCGTCGCAATCCCACTCCGCCTTCCAGAGCGCCTGAGCGCTCTCCCGAAGCTGGCTAACAACCTTTATTGGTCGTGGAATCCTTCCGTTCGCGCCGTGTGGGAACGTATTGGTGGGCATGCTGCATGGGAGAAAAGCGGCCACAACCCAGTGCGCCTTCTGCGAACCACCGCGGCAGCCCGCTGGCAGGAACTTGCCACCGATACATCCTTTCTGAAACGCTTGGATACTGCGTCTGCAGCGCTCGAAACCTATCTTTCTGGTGAAACCTGGTGGGATACACATAAGCCACAAGGCATCCCGGATGACTATCGCATCGCCTACTTCTCGGCTGAGTTCGGTATTGCTGAATGTTTGCCCATTTACAGCGGCGGGCTTGGCGTACTGTCTGGTGATCATTGCAAAGCATCCAGTGACCTCGGCATCCCCCTCACCGCAGTCGGCTTTCTCTATCGCAAAGGCTACTTCCGCCAGGACATCGACAATAACGGCTGGCAGGTTGAAAATTATCCGCCCGTGCATCCAGAAGATTTGCCTCTGAGGGATACTGGCCACACAATCGATGTCACCCTCCCGTATCGCAGCGTGCGGTGCCGGGTCTGGATCGCTGATGTCGGCCGAATGCAGCTCGTTCTCCTCGACACCTTTGTTCCTGAAAACAATGAGTCAGATAAGTGGATTGCTGGCAACCTCTATGGTGGCAATCAGGAAACCCGCATCCAGCAGGAACTCCTGCTTGGCGTTGGTGGCCTGCGTGCCCTCGATGTCCTTGGACTTCGCCCGACCGTTTGCCACATGAATGAGGGACATAGCGCATTTCTTGCCCTCGAGCGTATTCGACAGGGTGTTCAAGAGCATCAATGGCAATCAGACCTTTCCGCAACCATTTCCAAGGCTGGAAATGTCTTCACAACCCACACGCCTGTTCCTGCGGGATTTGATGTCTTTCCACGCTCGCTCTTCGACCATTACCTCGCGGATGCCGCTGACCAGGCTGGATTTGACCTCAACTATGTGCGCGGTCGTGGACATCACCCAAGCGAGACGGATGAGCGCTTCAACATGGCAGTGTTTGCCATCCGGAATGCTGGATTTGTCAATGCCGTCGCAGAGCTCCACGGCGTTGTGTCGCGTGAAATGGCACGGCCGGGTTGGCCGGAACATCCCGTGGATGAAATCCCCATCACCAGCGTCACAAATGGAATCCATACCCGTACCTTCCTCTCAGAGGAAATGCTGGCGCTATGGAATTCTGTGGATGCTTTCAATGACCCGGCAGGCTTACATCGGCTTGATCTTGGCGAAATATGGCGTGTCCGCAATGCGACCCGTCGCCGCCTCGTCGAATGGACGCGGACACGCCTGACGAAACGCGCGATGCGCCGGGAAGCGGATGACATCGCAGCCGCACGCCACGCGCTTGACCCGGATGTCCTGACCATCGGGTTTGCACGGCGCTTCGCCACCTACAAGCGTGGCGACCTCATACTGCGTGACCGGGACCGTATCAAGCGTCTCCTCGCCGGACCCAACCCGGTTCAGATCGTGTTTGCGGGTAAATCACATCCAAAGGATGACAACGGCAAACGCATCCTCCAGGAAATCGTCCGCTTCACCCAGGAGCCCGGTGTTCGCGGGAAGGTTGTTTTCCTTGAGGACTACGACCTCGAAATGGCCCGCTACCTTGTGCAAGGCGTTGACATTTGGCTCAATACGCCTCGCCGCCCGATGGAAGCATCCGGGACCAGTGGCATGAAGGCTGTCATCAATGGTGCGCTGCACTGTTCCGTCCTAGATGGCTGGTGGGCCGAAGCGTATCACCCGGACCTCGGGTTTTCGATTGGTGTGGGCGACATGCCGGATGACCACGAGCTGGCCGACCGCCGCGAGGCCGAAGACCTCTATGCGTTGCTTGAGCGTGACATTGTCCCGATGTTCTATGACCGCGGACCCGATGGAGTTCCAGAGGCGTGGTTGAAGATGGTACGGGAGAGTATTGCGGTGCTTGGCCCGCACTTTTCCACTGAACGGATGGTTCGTGAGTATACGCAGCGCGCGTATATTCCAAATGGCCAGCGCTATCTCAGCCTGATCGCTGACAATGGCGCCGAAGGTCGGGCATTCCTTGATTGGAAGAACCGGGTTCGCGCCGCATGGCCAGATGTCAAACTGGTCAATGGCCGCCTGACAGAGCGCGAAGTTGGCTTGCTTGAGGCAGCTGTGGATGTCCATCTGGGCAATTCGATTGGCGCCGAGGATGTTACGGTTTCGGTCATCATCGGAATTGAAACCGATG
>Ga0114980_10001389_pt1 | contig 17405 bp, 13 predicted proteins | sample S_140806_EF_Meta_FD_87018 | JGI IMG/M metagenome (GOLD analysis project Ga0114980, IMG submission 87018) | Freshwater microbial communities from Lake Simoncouche, Canada to study carbon cycling - S_140806_EF_MetaG | ecosystem: Environmental > Aquatic > Freshwater > Lake | place: Lake...
GCGATTGACGGAACAAAAAGCGAGCGGGAGTTGGGTTGGCGTCCGCAGGAAACCATCGGGACGGGATTACGGCGAACTGTTGAGTGGTATCTAAAAAACGATGATTGGATCCGGTCTGTTCAGGATGACGGACACAAGGAGTGGATGCAGGCAAACTACCACGCACGTTCAGCGAAGGCAGGCTGATGGGCTACGTTAGCCTAGATCACAGGCTTCCTTTCTGCAGGAATTGCTAGCTCACTTTTCATGGATATTAATAATGCTTATTTCAGTTCATCTTCCGAAAACAGCAGGGTCTTCATTCCAGCATATTTTGCGAAGGGAATACGGCGACAAAATGCTGCTGGACTACGAAGACAAGCCTATCAACACGCCTGCAGAAGAAAGAAACAGGAGGGCATGGGTAGATGCGAGTGAAAATGCGTGTCGGGACTTTGGCGAAATCCAGTGTATTCATGGGCATTTTTTGCCCGTTAAATACCTTGCTCTAAAAAAGACAGGACGAGCAAAGTTTGTCTGCTGGCTAAGGGAGCCATTGGCCAGAATGGTTTCTCATTACAACTTTTGGCTAAGGGACTATGATGGAGGCATAGGAAAAGGGGATTTGCATTGCAAGGTGGTTGAGGACAAATGGTCTTTGGAGCACTTTTGTTTTTCAGATGAAATGCGCAATTTTTACGCCCAGTTCCTATGGTCTTTTCCGCTAGGTCTTTTTGATTTCGTCGGCATCACTGAACACTTTGATGAGGATTTGCAGATCTTTGGGCGAACCTTTTTCAACAAAGGGAATCTAAAAACAGAAAAGGTAAATATTGCTCCTCCCAACTCTCCGAGATGGTCACCGTCCAAAGAGTTTCGTCGCCAATTTGAAGAATTTCACGCTGAAGACTACCGAATCTATCGTCAGGCATGCACCAAAAAGTAATAATAAGAAATCACAATCATAGAGAAAAACACATGAGTGCATCGGCTTCTGATAAAAAAATAAACTTCTTTATTGTGGGGACACAAAAAGGAGGAACAACATTTCTCTGGGAATATCTAAAAGAGAACTCGGCGGCCCAAATGTCAGCTAAGAAAGAAATTCATTTCTTCGACAACGAACAAATAGATTGGCAAAATCCAAAATACTCAATCCTGCATAGTTATTTTAGTTGGGAAGACCGAAAAACAATTAGGGGCGAAGCCACCCCAATCTACTGCTACTGGCCAGAATCATTAGATCGTATTCGTAAGTACAATCAGGAAGCTAAAATTATTATGCTTTTAAGGCATCCCGCAAAAAGAGCATACTCACACTGGAAAATGGAGAAGCTCAGAGGCAGAGAAACCATGTCCTTCGATGAAGCAATTTCCAAAGAAAATCGTAAAAGAGTGCTATCTGGGCAGGGTTTAGGCCGTCGGATTTATTCCTATATTGAAAGGGGCTTTTACAGTGAACAGATTGAAAGAATCACGAGTCTTTTTCCAAAAGAACAAGTGCTATTTTTGCGCACAGACGCATTATGGGCAAGCTATGACAAATCCTTAACTCAGGTTTTGAATTTTATCAATGTAGCTAGAAATGTAGCAAAAGTTCCAACTTATGTATCACCGAAAATTGAAGTTAATGGGGGTAAAGCCACTGAGCTTCCCGAGTTGTCGCAACCTCTTTTTAGTCAGCTAACCGAACTGTATGCTGGAGACATTAAGGCTTGTGAGAAAAGTTGTGGAATTAACCTAGAAGACTGGCTCGAATTAGGCTACCAGGAGCCAATGGTTAACTCTGGACAGTCCTTTAATGAAAAAGAAATATAAATTTCTAAGGAAAACATAAATTCGATCACAACAATATCAATAAAAGACTCTTTATAATAAACGCTGTGGTTCAAGTAAGGACAAAATAATGTTCTCGGAGTTTAATTCTTTTGGCTAGATCAACTAAACTACCGTTTCTAACGGTATAGTTAAATTGCGGGATAGAGTTTCATAAAGAGCCAATAATAATATTTGTACTCGTAGTGTTAGAATGCCAAGAAGGAAGTGGAAGGCGTTTAATTAAAAGGCTGTCCCTGCAATTATTGGTAAGTATGCCAGCGCATGTTGATTCCCCGAAAACAGCGTAATTAGTTGACGTGACATAAAGTCCATGGTCCGTAGGGACCTCAAGAATATCTTTGAGAGCGTCCATATCCTTTGCCCGGGGAATATCTGCTGGGAAACGCGAGAAAAGAAAGCGTATTACCTTTGCGCGGAGAAACTGATGGATCCATATCTGATGATAGGTTCTCCTTTGAATTAGCTCTAAACCATTTAAGTAATGTATGCTTGGAAACAGGTTTTCAGGCTTAAGTAAATTTCTCGCCCGGCAAAAAAGGAGAGAGCTAACGTGTGAAAGATCTCTTTTAAGAGTCAAATGAAAGACGGATTTTACTATATCGAGGTTTAGTGAAACTGGGTATTTGTCGTCAATGCACCAGTATACCCATTCATCGTCATCAAGATCTTCAAGTAAGGTCAAAACTGTGGCGCGAATCTCTGAAGAGGTCTGAATGTACTCTCTGCGCTCTGAAATCAGGTTCAGGGCCTTGTTTTGGTATGGAATTCTGAAAACAAATGGGTGATCGGGCCAAAGCTCGTCGTAACAAGCAATCATATGATCGGTAACACAACGATTTCGATCATAAGTAAGGACAATTGCTTTCACAAAAAATAAATCATAATCTGAGCCCCTCTGTGATCAAGATCTATCACGAATTATTAAAATATGAGTCGTGGATTGAAATAGGGTGACCTAGATGTCATCCGTCTGATAGTTGGCGCGGACGAAAGAAGATAAGATCAGCAAGAGAGGCTTTCCTTGACATGAATGCGAAAAGCCAAGATGCAGCAGGAATATATTTACAGATCAATAACTTAATATAGATAGAACTTAAATGATTGTATGGATTGCTTCTTTCCCTCGGTTGGGAAACAGTCTTCTTCGGCAGCTTCTTTGGCAAGTCTTCGGGCAAAACACTTTCTCAAGAAATAACGATAAGAACAACATAGGAAGAAATAGAGATGTCGCCGAAATTATCGGGCATCTTAATTACGAGTCTTCATGGGCCGAGTTTTATGCAAAAACTCATCGAAGTAATGAGCCTGTTTTTTTTATTAAGACGCACGAACCTCCGTGTGATTATAGTAAGGCAATCTACATAGTGAGAGATGGGCGTGCGGCCATTGTTTCATATTATCATCTTCTCTGTGATAACCGTGGGCGCATCGATACTAATATCGCTATGGCGATTCGTGGCGAGGCTCCATTCAGTTCATGGACTTCACATCTCGAGGATTGGCAACCGCTTGCCAGAGCAAATTGTTTGCTGCTTCGCTTTGAGGATATGATCGAAAAGACGGAAGAATGCATAAAGAAAATAGCTTCATTTACTGGGTTAACACCAAAGCGGGAATGGGCCAACCCTTTGGCGAAGCTGCGCAATGTTATGCCTAATTATTTTAGACGAGGATCGAATCAAGACAACATTAAGGAACTGAATGAAATCAATGAGAGTCTTTTTTGGGAGCAGCATGAGGCGTGGATGGTAAAGCTGGGCTATAAAAAGCATGACTAATGCGTCCGCGAGATTATACTTTAAAAGTATATATATCAGCATATTGCGAGCTGAGATGAATACTTTGTTGGTGGGTTCAAATGACGTAGAATTTATGAAAATAGAAAGCAAGTATTAAAGAATTTAAAGTATCAAGAATTGCTAAGTACAGTGAGCCAACCCCTCAATCAGGAAAAGGCGGGTATTTGCGGAAGTCGTGGTGGTGCATGAAATATAAATACTCATCTCTCTTTTGGAACAAATAATGTGAACAGTGGTTTAGGTGATTTTATTATTTCGAGCATTTGTCCTGCCGGCATTTTAGAATTCGGTTCAGGCACAGGAGATTTGGCATCATATATTGTACGGGGTTTGCCTCATGTTTACGGCTGCTGCATTGAGCCTTTGAACCCGGCACCTCCGAAATTGCCCAGTACGCCTGGCTGGTTAAATGTAGATATATTTGACAAAAATGAGTCTCGAGTCCCCCTTGGCCCCTTTGATTTAGTGCTTTCGATCGAGGTAGCTGAACATATAGAGAGGCATCAGCACAGGTTTTTTCGACTTCGTTGCGGTAAGAGCGAAAATCTAGGTCGTTTTCTCGGCCGCAAGACCACATCAGAGAGTACATGGTCACGTATCAGAACGGCCGGGGAAAGAATGGAATGATGAATGGATTTCGCACGAATTTTATTTTTGCGAGAGCCATACGGCACTTGCGCGAGAGATGTGCAATACTCGAAATATCAATCATCGTCGCAACCTTATGGTATTCCAAAGAAAATCATCGTGAGAAGAGTTTTAACTGATTGTTAAAAAAAAGTTAAAAGATCTTGTTGCGAGAGGCTACGTGCGAAGTGAGGTCGTGCCCCCTGTGTTGACAGGAGAATACGAAGAAATATTTCGTTTATGGCTAGGCAGTCAAGGAGCCCCTTCTAAAAACATTTTCTGATTGTAGCATGCGACGAGCAGTCTTTTGGGTTCTACAAGAATGAGGGGTTTGCCACGCTTTCCACAAAAACCGATGGAACTCGTGAAGACCTATGGCGTTTGCGAACGGAGGTATTTTCTGAGCTAAGCCAGCTAGGTGTCGATTTTTTTTCATACCGACGCAGGCGCGATTTGGCGCAAAGATCCCAGTGAGTACTGCCGAGCACAGATAGCGGATCTGGTTATTTCACAGTGAACAATATGCCCTAAAGAGACCTCCCGAGCTTGGGGCTTTGTTTGTGTTGCGGATTCTTTTATGTTCGCGCCACCAATAACACGACCGCCTTTTTGCGGAAAGTTGCTCAACGTTGTAGCGCCATGGTTAAAGCACACGACCAAGAAGCTCTTAACTCGATACTACTAGAGGAAGGATTAAAATGAGATCATAGTGCTGAATCAAGCGAGATAAGGCATTTTCGAGTCGAAATAATATGCTTTTTTAACAATCCAATTTTCGGAGACTGTAAAACTGCGGGCATTCGAGTTTGCCTATTGCCTGTTCCTTATTTTGACAGGTTGGGCCTAAAACAGGAGGTCTTCTTAATTAAGCATCTTTTGATGAGTTAGAAGAGCGCAAGGAAAGTAGAAGCAGGAAGATCGAAAGGCTTAAAAAGGACATCAAGGAATTGAAGAACAGGATAGATTGGATGTTGCCACCAGTAAGGGGAAAGCGATTGTCAGCCTTGCAACCCAATCCTAAAATGCTAATATATTGAAATGCGAAAGAAGCTAGTGCCTTTTCTCCTTTTCGTGCTTACGACAGATGGCTTTTCCCAGGCTTTAGGGACCAATTCATTTGTGGGTGCGGGGCTGCAAAACACTGTGACGGCCACAAGCGCCAATGGATTCATCGGAGCTGGAGCTCGCAATACAAATGCGGCCAACAACGGAGGCATTGTGGCAGGTGCGGATAATAGCATTAAGACCGAAGCTAGGCGTGCCTTTATAGGGGCAGGAAACGGCAATCTGATTGAAAGAGGCTCCACCAACTCCTTCATCGGGGCGGGATACGGTAATCTGATTGATTCCAACAACACTCACTCCTTTATTGGGGCGGGGGAAGCAAACTACATTGACAGCGTTTCGTCTCACACTGCCATCGTAGGGGGAAGCAACAACACAGTAGAGTATGGGTATGGTCAGGTCTTGGTCGGTGGTTTTGCAAATAGCACTGCGGTTAACTATAGTGTCTTGGTGGGTGGATCGTATAATACCAATTCTGGAATCGAATCATTTCTCGGGGGGGGGCGCGAGAATTATGCCCAAGGCGCACAAAATACGTTAGTCGGGGGCGCACGTAATAGAATCGCATTTGCTACTGATAGCTTCCTTGGCGGCGGAGAGGGCAACCTTATCGGTGCTAATGCTATTAGCAGTTATAGCACCTTAAGTGGAGGCATGAGTAATCAAGCGCGGGCATCTTTTTCCGTGATCTCAGGGGGTGAGGCCAACGTGGTGACCGGACCTTACGGCGCCATTGCCGGAGGCTACGGTTGCATAGCGACCAACTACGCTTTTGCGGCTGGAGTGAGATCGATGGCGACCAATACCGGCTCTTTTGTTTGGTGTGGTCAAGCCGGGGTGGATACGACCTCCACCAACAACAACTCCTTTACGGTGCGTTGCCAGGGGGGTGCAAGGTTTCTCACCACCTCCGCACAAACCCCCGCCGCGCTGGTGGGGGTTCGGTTGGCAGGGGGAGCCACGGCCTGGGCGGTATTGAGCGACAGCAATGCTAAAACGGGATTTCAGCCTATCCGGCAGCGCGAGGTGTTGTCCAAGGTGGCCTCCCTCCCCGTCCGTGCCTGGGAGTACAAACATGATCCGGGCCGGCGCTACCTCGGCCCCACTTCCCAGGATTTCCGGGCCAGCTTCGGCCTGGGGGACGATACCTCAATCAACACGTTGGATGCGGATGGGGTGCTTTTCGCCTCCGTGCAGGGTCTGGTGCAGGAGTTGGAGGAGCGGGACCGGGCAGCGGCTTGGCGGGAACTGCAACACGCCTCGGCTTTGGTCGAGCGGGACGGAGAGATCGAAGGCCTTAAAAAAGACATCAGGGAGCTGAAGGACAGGATAGATTCGATGTTGCCTCCCAGTACGGTAAAAAAATAACATTCCCAAATTAGAAGATTTCTGGGGCATCGATTGGGGACGGAGGGCTAAAGAACCAGATTTCTTTTTCTGGAATAATAATAACACTTCGCTAATCATCCAATTTAGTGAACAAGCGGATTGAAAGAGATGAGGCGAATAAAGGTGGGGTAAATGGCAAAAAGAATTATCCCAAAAGGGATAAAACACAGTATTCTGGTGGGATGCGGTTTGACATTGTTGTTGTTTTAGGAATGCATCGGAGTGGGACGAGTGCCTTCACAAAAGGGTTAGAGCTTTTTGGGGTAGATCTTGGTCAAAATCTGCTGGCAGGAGATGAAAATAATCCCAAAGGATACTTTGAGGATAATCAACTAATCACTATTAACGATAATATTCTGCGAACAAGCGGGTTATTTTGGTCGACTTTTCAATTTATCGAGCCAGCTGATCTTTTAGGGCCAAGGTTTCAAAAAGAGCAAAATGAAGCTAGGGAGTTTTTGAAAGGTAAGTTGGCCCAAGGAACCCCGATTGGGCTGAAAGACCCTCGGCTGTGCAGGACCTTGCCATTATGGCAAAAGATCTTAGTCGAGATGGGAGTTCGGGTGGGGTATTTGCTAGTTTTTCGCGATCCATTTGAGATTGCGTCCTCTCTTGAAGAACGCGACGGGATGTCGGTCGACTACGGATTGGCGTTATGGGGTAGCTATCAAACGGATGCCCTGCGTCATACTGAGGGTAAGTCACGCCTTTTTGTGGGATTCCATCAACTACTGGCAAACTCTGAACGAGAATTGGCACGAATGTCGGAATTTCTGGAAACTGCATGGGAGCCAGACGCTAAATCAACTCTTGAGTACGAAAAGAAATTTTTAGAATCGGATCTGCGCCATCATCAGACGAAAAATGGTCAGACTCTAGAGCCGGCCGCACTTCAGGCACTTGCTCTGGCTCTTGATAAGGTTTGTCAAAAAAGCGATAAAAAAGAGCTGGAGGATGTAGAGAATGCGGGGAAAGAGGCTCTTCAGGGGATGATGCAAATGAGCGATCTCATCAGAAAAAATAACCAAAATTTACTTCGATCAAATAGTTCTGTGGAACTCTTCTACTCGAGGGATCTAGGAGATTTCTCTGAAGAGCGCAAATTCAGTAGATCCTTGAGTATAACGCCGGGTTCTCAGGAAGTCATCAACGTGTCTCTGAGTGGCGATGTCGGGCTAGCGCCTTACTGGCGACTAGATCCAGGATGTCAGCCTGGAATGATCCATCTTCTTGGAATGAAGTTCCTCAACTTGAAGGGGCATGTTGTTTGGGATCTGCAGGATCATCGGGAGCAAGTATTAGTGCAAGGCACAGGACTTAATCTCCCCTTTCCTCCGGTGGGGGTGGAGGTGGTCTCCACGGGCACTGACCCCAACATTATTCTGCCCGTATTACCTGCCGAGGCACTGCCCATTGCCTCTATCCATATTGATATCGAAATTAACGCGACACAGGAAAAAATAACTAATCTGGTCCAGCTACAGGCTCAGAAAGTTGCGCATCTTCTACAGGCCGTGAAAGAGAAGGACTTACAAGCCGAACAGATCAAGGCGTCTTTAGATGCGAAGGAAAAGGAAATCGCTCAAGCCGAAAAAATCGATGAAAAAATGGAGCAGATTCGGCAGGAAATGAAGGCGGATCAAAAGGAATCCAAGCTGGTAGTCAAGAGGGCGGAAGAAGTGCAGGCAACTAGTGAGAAGCAAAATGTGAGTTTGCAGAATACCCTCAGTCAGATGCGCCAAGAGATGGCGATGGATCGAGAGGAATCCAAGCTGGTAATCAAGAAGGTGGAAGAGGAGCGGGCAACTCGTGAGAAGCAAAATGTAAGTTTGCAGAATGCCCTTAATCAGATCCGGCAGGAGTTGGTAGCAGACCAAGAGAAATTCAAGCTGGTAGTCAAGAAAGTGGAAGAAGAGCGGGCAACTAGTGAGCAGCAAAATGTAAGTTTGCAAAATACTCTGAGTCAGATCCGCCAAGAGATGGCGGTGGATCGAGAGGAATCTAAGCTGGCAGTCAAGAAGGTGGAAGAGGAGTGGGCACAGCAGCGAAAAGCCCAGCAGGAGGCGGTCGAGAAATCGGTGTTAGAAGTAAAGAAAGAGATAGTGGCAGAAATTCATTCTTTGATTGCAAATTTAGCAAATCAGGGAGAGAAGAACCGATTAACGGTTTCGGCGCGGATTGACTCTGTGGAGGAAGGCATGGGAAGGCGCATAGTTGAGGTGGGCGAATACGCTGCGAAAATACAAAAGGCATTGGTATCCCCATCCAGTTATCTGATTCCAACCCCTTTTTCTTGGTACAGTTTTCTCAATAAAATGCTGAATATTCAAAAACGCATTTGGCTAAATAAAGAAAAGGAATCGGGAGAGGCGCCCAAACGCCCTGGATTTTGGCGAAGGCTCGAACGCCGTATCCGGATGAGAAGAAAGAGATGGATCGGTCGAATCGGTTTTGAACGGGAATGGTATTTGAAAGAATACCCAGACGTAGCGCGGGCAGGAATCGACCCTATTGAGCACTATATTTCTTACGGCGAAAATGAAGGAAGGTTTAAATCCAAAAAACAACAAGAAAGAGCGACCCTAAAAGCTAACAGACCTACACAAGAAGAACATAAGAGAGCCTTAAATTCACATCGCTTGAGACAGCGTACAGCCTTCTCAATGAGTAAAGCTAGATTGCCATTCAATCTACGGAGGGAAGAGCGTCAAAACCCGCGGGAAGCGCCTCCTATCTCAATTCTAATGCCAGTACACGATGCTCCACAAGATATCCTTGAATCCACCCTTCTTTCCGTTCTCAACCAAACGAGCTCAAGCTGGGAACTCATCGTTGTAAATGATGCATCAAAAATGCCACACGTAGAAAAACTACTAACTAGCTATGCCAAACAAGACTCGCGCATTAAATATCACCAACGGAAAAACAATGGCGGTATAAGCGTAGCGACCAACGATGCACTTTTACTCGCATCGTATGAGTACGTGGCTTTTGTAGATCACGACGACCTTCTCGATAAAAAAGCCCTAGAGTATTGCAGCCAGGCTATCGCGACCACGGGAGCAGATGCAGTGTACACGGACCAAGACACGATCGACGCGAATGGGCAGAGCATCAATACATTCTATAAACCGGATTGGTCCCCCGAGTACTTGCGTCACGTAATGTACGTAGGGCATCTTCTGGTTGTACGACGCGCACTCGCTCAGGCCGTTGGAGGGTTTCGTAGCGAGTTCGATGGGGTACAGGATTTTGATTTCATGCTTCGGTTTGGCGAAAAGACAAACAATATCGCACACATTCCAAAAGTGCTTTATCACTGGCGAGCAATTCCTGGGAGTCTGGCCTCTTCGACTGATGCCAAAGATGGTATTAGCTCGCTCCAGTGCAGGGCTGTGCAGGAACATATCGAGCGAATGGGTGTTCTCGCGAAAGCGCAAGAAAACCCTAAGTATCCACATCGATGCGTCATCGTACCCCATATGACGCATTTCCCTAAAGTATCAATTGTCATTCCCTCGAAAGATCATCCAGAACTTATCGGTCCTTGCTTGGCATCGATTTATGCTTTTACGAAGTATCCAAATTTTGAAGTGATCGTTGTTGATACGGGTACAACAGATTCAAGCGCTAAACAGATCTTGGTATCCCACCCTGTTCGTCTGGTGAAGTTTAGCCGCCCCTTTAATTTTTCTGAAGCGTGTAATGTTGGAGCGAGAGCTGCAACTGGGGACATATTCGTCTTCCTCAACAATGACACGACGGTTGTCTCCCCTGAGTGGTTGCATCATTTTGTTTTTCATCTCTCGGTGTCAGACGTTGGGGCCGTAGGTCCCCTGCTCTTGTTTCCTGACGGAACAATCCAGCATGCGGGCACCGTTCTTGGACCGCGAGGAACGGCAGATCATGTTATGAGGGGCTCTTCGCCCGAATCCGACGGCTACGCTGGTTCTTTATCCTCACCGCGCGAGGTTTCTGCGCTCACGGGAGCATGTCTAGCAATTCGGCGCGATACCTTTGATTCGGTTGACGGCTGGAGCGAGTTTTACATGACCCACTATCAAGATGTTGATCTTTGTCTTCAGTTGAGGAATCGCGGTTTGAGATGTATTTTCACGCCAGATGTTCGACTCGTGCACCATGAGAGTCCAAGCCGTGGAAGTCGTTACGACCTCTTGGACCGCATGCTGCTAATTGACTCTTGGCAAGACGTAATAGAAAAAGGGGATCCTGCATACCCACGCGCTTTTTCGCTGGAGCGGTTGGATTACTCGGACTGCAAAGTAGCTGTGGAGTTAGCACATGAATGACATCTGGCTCGCATGTCATGCTCCACTCGATTCAAATAGTGGCAAGCATGTTTTAGCAGTCGCAAATGAACTGGGTCGAAGAGGAAACTCGGTAATTGCTTGCGCACCAGAACATGCGTCGGAAAATGTCAAAATTGAAAATGGGGTAAAATTCTATACGTTTGCAGAATTAGTCAATGGAGCTAAAAAAACCCCGCCAGATTTAATCCACATTTGGACGCCACGAGAAAAAATGCGAGAGCTTTATCGTTCTATATGCAAGCAATTCGCGGCCGAAATCCCTTATATTGTTCATCGTGAGGACAATGAGATGATTATACTTGCTGACCAAATGAGAATATCTTTGGATGAGATTGAGGAAGTACGTCGCGGTCTCCGTAAGCTCGAGGTGCCTGGTCATCTTACCCACCCAGCCTATGGAAGCCAAATGCTAGCATCTGCGTCTGGAGTCACAGCATTGATTGAGTCATTGACTGTAAATCTGCCTGAAGGCTTGCCGCACAAAGTTTTCGCCCCTGGATTCGACCCGATCTTTTCGACTCCCGTTTTAAACGCAGGAAGAATTGTTCGTGACCGGTACCGAATTTCTTCGAAGACGTTTTTGGTGACATATACAGGAAATGTTCACGATTCTAATGTGGCCGAGGTGCGGAGTTTGTATTTAGCTATCGCACTTGCAAACAGGATGGGAACTCCTGTGAGACTTCTACGGACGGGTTCGGATTGCGCGCAACTCGATGACCATGGCGTGGAAGAGCTTCGGAAACACGAAATAAATCTCGGCTTCGTGCCGCGAAATGATCTTCCGCTGCTCATACATGCTGCTGATCTTCTCATCCAACCAGGAGCTGTCGACGATTGGAACGCTCAGCGCTTCCCATCAAAACTTCCAGAATTTCTTGCCTCAGGCCGGCCCGTTATGCTTCCCAAAGTAAACCTCGGAACTTTTTTACAGAATGGGGTTAACGCAATAGTTCTCGAAAAAGCAAATGCGCAGGCCATTACTACTGGTTTGCTCGAATGGCTTCCGCGAAAGGACTGCCTACAAAAAATTGGTGCTGAAGGAAGGGCGTTTGCTGAGAAATATCTTAAATGGAGCAAGGCTGTCGATAGAATAGATGAGTTGTACCGCAGGATACTCGAGCGACCTCTATCTGTTAAAAAAGCCGATAAGGAGAGTAATTAATATTTATGATTGAAATGTCTATACAAGAACGATACAGCAACAAACCTGTCGCACATGGCCTCTCATACGCAACTGTTGCAGATTTTGTTGATAGCTACGAGAACCTACACAGCCTTGCCACAGCTGCTGCGGATCTGAAGGATGTCCAACGGCCATGGATGCTAAAAGCGATATTAAGCACTATTCAGATTGGGGCTAATTTGTGCGAAATCGGTGCAGGTGAACCGCTGGTCGCTGCTATGTTAGCTAAAATTGGATACCGAGTAACAATCGTTGATCCTTATGATGGATCCGGAAATGGACCGAAGGCGGTAAATATTTTTAGGACGGCCTATCCGAATATTCGAATCATTGATAAACAATTTTCAACAAACTTATTCGAGTTGACGCCTGGTGAGCTTGATGCGGTTTATTCGATATCAGTTCTTGAGCACCTCGATGTTGCCGCACTCAAAAACGTTATAGATGGCTCCAAAAAGTTTCTACGAAAAGGGGGAAGACATATTCACGCTATTGACTTCGTAGCCGCTGGGGCTGGCACTGAACACCATCGACAAATGCTTGATATATTTTTCTCGTATTTTAACATTCCTAAGAACGAGGTTGATGCCTTGCTTGAAAAAGCCATGAGCGGAACGGAAACATATTTTCTCTCTGCAGAATCTCACAATCGGTGGCGGGGCAGCATTCCTTACGAATCTTTTCCTATGAGAAAAGTGATTTCTGTGCAGTTCATTCACTGAAATGAAAAATTACTCCACCATTGAAACTCCTTCTTATTATATCCTCGAGAAGGGGATAGTACACTTTCAGGGGCGTTTGCTTATCAAGAAGCAAAATATAAGCCCAGTTTTTTTGATCAATAATCAATCAGTTAAAGCTGAGTTGCTTGATGTAAAAACACCTAAGTCTAATCAAAGAGAAGTAAAATGGGCTTTTCACCATGTAATTGATGAGGCCGTTTGGAATAAGCGAGGCGTTGTTGAACTTGAGATAAGAGGTCGCGGTGATCTAATCGGACGACATAATTGGAGAATCGAGAAAAGCTTACTTACCACCAAGCCACCTTTAACAGCTTTTCTCCACATGCCAAAATGTGCTGGAACAAGCATCCGGATCCAGCTAGATAAATATCATGATATATTACCTGGACAAGCTTTTTATCCAGAATCAAATGATTGTGAAGATCAAAAAAGATTAGCTTTAGAAATACTTTTGGACTCGAATTGTATATACGGTCATTTTAAATTCGGATTTCATGAGTTTTTAAACAGACCAGTCCGATACATAACAGTACTTCGTGACCCCTTCGAATTTATCGAATCCCAATATTTCTTTGCTAAATACTTTCAAAAGATCCCAGGTATTCACAGCTGCTCTTCAATAATAGAAGCACTAGAAAAAATCCCAATTATATTTAACAATACTTTCACACGATGGATAGGTAATGTAAGCAACCTCGTTGAAGTAAAAGAAGACGATTATCTGCAGGCCTGCAAAAACATATCGAATCATTTTGATATAATTGGATTTGCGCATTCAATGGATGAAACAAATCGATTGCTAGGACGTTATCTCGGGCTTCCGTTTACAAACAATATAGCAAACCAGACAGAATATTCCCTAGAAAAAAAGAAATTCGATAAAATGAAAAACAGAGCCGCTATTGAGAAATGTGTTCAATGGGATCTGAAATTATTTGAATTTGCAAAAAAACACAAATATTCTTTCTCGTAATTTATAAGTACTTAAATAACAAATATAAACATAAAATCTGCAACTCATTTAGCGGATTAAGACAAATTTCATTCCTAAAAATGAATAAAACTGGTTATATTGAAATCATAAGCGAAAGCATGATTTCTGGATGGGTGCTAAAAGACCCAGGAGAGCAAGAGACTCCAGTGCCTGAAATTCGCATAAATGGGAAACAAGTGGGATGCTGTTTGCTTACCACACTTCGCGCAGATGTCTTGCGCAGAACTGGTTTTGTGGGGATTGGTATTTTTTTTGCGATCTCAAAACATTTGATTTCTGAAAGAAATGATATCGAGGTCGTTTGGCCCAATTCACTTGACCTAATACCTGGTGGTAAAAAAACTTTATTTAGAGATATTACAACTCAGGGGCAGCTCCAGTTTAGTAACAATCGAATCACGGACTTGGAAATATCTTTAACCCAAATTCGATCGCTCTTAAAGTTAATGGGTGTTGATTTGAAGATACCTCCAAAGCACCTTCAGGCACGTGTTTCAGGTGCTTATTACAGTCAATTCTTTGATCATGGTAAAGAAATGTTCGAAGATATCGAGAGGATCTTACAGTCCCGGGGCCTTTCATTTACACAATTTGAAAAAGTTCTTGATTTCGGTTGCGGATGCGGTCGGTTTCTGATCCCCCTGAGTTTTTATTCTAAGCCAACTAAATTGTATGGAACCGATATTGATCAAGAGGCGATTGACTGGCTAAGGACTCATTATCCCGTGTTTGCCGACTTGGCAGTCAATAAACCAAGTCCACCCACAAAATATTCTAATGATCTATTTGATTTCGTATTTTCAATAAGTATTTTCACGCATTTACCAGAGCAAATGCAGCATGATTGGCTTGCAGAGATGTCACGTATCATTAAACCTGGATGCTATGGGATTTTCACTGTTCATGGCGAAAAATTCTATTCAGGCATTCCGAAAAATAGTCAAAAAGAATTTCTCACAAAGGGATTTAGTTATCAAATATCCGCAGCAACAGATGGGCTGCCTGATTTCTATCGCAGTAGTTTTCACACTCATCACTACATCATGCGTGAATGGTCAAAATATTTCGAGGTACTTTATATAGAAAAAGAAGGAATAGGCAAAAACCAAGATGCCGTCCTTGTTCGAAAGCGCAGGTAGTTTTTCCTCAGCAAACATCCGCATGTGCAACAAAGAAGTCTCATTACCCCAGAACCAAAGCAGGTTATTTTGATTCGAGAAAATTCGATAGGAGCAGAAGAAGAGGGCTCAGAAATATTGGGTAAAATAGTGACACAATTCATGACTGACTAAAAAACGATATTTTCGCCGAATTATGATCATTTTGTGGACTTGCAGAAGCAGAAATGTGGCTAAAATTTAAATTGCTGAAATGATCGGGTTTCTTCATTAGTTCCTCCTTATTAATAACTTCTAAAATAAAGCTGTAGACTTTCAGCCTTTATCATTTTTATTTAAGACATCTGATTTGAGGACTAGTCAAATCTGGAATCGAGATCTTAGTCCTAATCGATTTGTAGAAAACTCGACTTTAATTCACCAGTTATTATTTTTAAAAAAAATGTTAGAGTGTGGATCGAGTTTATTGATAAGCGGCAGACTAAATTTTTGTTAATGGTGCAAACGGTCATTTTAAATGCATAACGATTTCGAACACAGAAATCGATATGAAGTTTAGCTGACCACGGCTAGCTCACAAAAAGATCTGTCGGCATGCAGGTAAATTATTCCAGAAAAACAGCGATAAATTATTGACCATCGCTACAACACTCAATAAGGTGAAAACATGATTTCAAAGCCGCATCTCATTATTTGCAAAGAAAAAAAACAATTGTGCTCAAGCTTATATCTATTTGGGTTACTCATGGCGTGCGGGATTCTTGTCAGTGCTTGCAAGCCAAATGAACAAAAAGCAGGGGCTCAACCCCAAACAAATGCTCCACGAGATGCATCCAAAGTTCAGTCGCCATCAGAATCGGTTAAGCCCAAGATAAATTTCGTCGCAACGGCGCCAAAAACTCAATCCCCATCGGAATCGGTCAAGCCAAAGATAAATTTTGTTGCTACGGAAAAGCTTTATAAAAAAATAAAACAAAAAAAGCTAGGCACAGGCGCTGGACTTATAAGGATCGAGAAAAACATTGGTATATTAATTCATCCAGGGGCTTCGCCGTCTGAAGTTATATTCGATGTCTCTGACATGAGAGAAGAAATGAAATTGACTTTTTGGATAAGCGGATTGCCGCAAAAATTTTTGGACTCCACCGGTGCAGGTACAGTAGGATATGAGGTTTTTGTTGATGGAAAACCTCTGGGCCGCAAACGAGTAGACCGCTTTACTAATCAAACGTTGTTGGTCGATCCTAAAGGAGCATCGAAATTACGAATTGTGGTGGACGATGACGATGGGGCACAAACATGCGACTGGTTTTTCATGGGATTGCAGTAAGTAGGCACGTGATTAGTAAACCATTCCCGATTAAATAACTGAGAGAAGGGCGGGCCATCGCGTCAGGAGCAACAAAATATCTGCTCACGTCGTGATTTCTATATGCTAGTTAGCCGCTAAACTGTAATCGATTCTCAGACAGTATCTCAACTCATTAAGAATTATGCAGAAAGGGAGCAATACAGTTTCTTTTTTGCGGAATTCCTTATAAGTCTTGCCCGCCAGGCTTTTGGAATCCACCACCAGCCAAATCTTGGGTGGGGATCACGGATGCAGTCGATACGAAAGGATGCTCGGGTATATTTGTGGGTAATTTGGGTCAGCAAGCGGGGGAGCTGAGTCGCTAGCTGATCGATCAAGCGATAAATCTGACGTTTGTCGACTGTGCGAGGAGTCTCTGCATCATGAACGATAAAGTTAGCGACTGGATTCGGATGAAAAACTAGATTGGCCACGGGCAGATGGTGATAAGTCCAGGCTGTGTCGCCGTAATGATGGTGATCGGTCGAGAAGGGTCGGCCTTGTAGAAAAGAGGTGCGAAACAAGCAAGAGGCGCACGACCCCAACAGCCCGCTTGCCCCGGAAAGAATCTGTATCAGAAACGCTTTTTCTTTGGGCATACAGTTGTCAGCATACTGGTTCAGAATTTGTGCGAATTTAAAAACCGGCCAGTGGCGGGAGCGTTTCAGATTGGCTTCGGTCGCAGGGGAAATTACAGGGGGAGAAAAGACCACATCGGCTTGGTTCTTTTGGATACAAAGAGAAAGGGCATTCAATCCTTCGGGGGTGATGCTGTCGCCAATCGTAGAGATATAAATAAATTCCCCGGTGGCTCGGGCGATTCCTGAATTCCAAGCCTGATAGAGACCACGTGGCACCTCCAAAACTTGACCCCCAAGCTCCATTGCTGCTTCCCGTGCGATTTTATGAGAACCATCGGGGCTTTCGGTGATCACCCAGATGAATTCATGAGCGTTGGGTCGAAGGAGTCGCAGGCATTCGATA
>Ga0114980_10001390_pt1 | contig 17400 bp, 10 predicted proteins | sample S_140806_EF_Meta_FD_87018 | JGI IMG/M metagenome (GOLD analysis project Ga0114980, IMG submission 87018) | Freshwater microbial communities from Lake Simoncouche, Canada to study carbon cycling - S_140806_EF_MetaG | ecosystem: Environmental > Aquatic > Freshwater > Lake | place: Lake...
GGAGAATTCCATGGTTCGGCTCTGGCGGGCTGTTGAGGGCAGCCAGGTCGGTTCGCCGCCGGGGTCGGGCCGGCCGGTCCGGGCGAAGGCCAACCAGTAGTCGGTCATCCGCTCGGCCATAAGGTCATCCGCCGGGGTATGGATGTCCCGATAGGCGGGCGTCCTCTCCAGGGTCCCGAGAACAAAGGCTATCTCACCACCATGCGGCACGCCCGGCTCGATGTCCTGCTGTTGCTCGGGCAGATAGCTGAAATAGTAGCGCCAGGCCGGGGCCCGGCGAGAATGCAGGTCTGCAATCCGTTTGCCGAAGGCACCGAAAACGGCGTCCCGGACGGCGTGGCGCGCCAGGTCGGCGTCATCGGTCGCCTCTGGAAACAGCAGACGCACGCCGATCTTCGCTACACCCAGTTTTTGAACCAGACTGGCAGGGTCGATGCCGAACAGTTCGGCGACCGAGGCCTCATTGCTGTTGTTTCCGATCACGAGCGGCAGGGCGGCCGACCGGTCCTGTTCGAACTGGTCGAGGATCGACGCTGGGAGGGCGGCGTCGCCATAGACAAGGCTGGGTGCGAGGGAACGGCCGCGGCCGCTGATGGTGGCAAAAGCCTCCGCGGGAACCTCGCGCAGGGCGGATGCGGAAGCACTCTCCCCGCCGAGATCCAGGGCTCTGGCCACCTCGATCCCTGTGGCCCGGGCCTCGGCCGGACTGTGGCTGGGAATGCCGTAGGGACTCTGGGCGATTCCCTTTTGAAAAAGTCCTTGGGCCAGCGGCGAGGCGAACAGGGCCAGGACACTTTGTGCGCCGGCTGATTCACCGAGGATGGTGACATTGTCGGGATCACCTCCGAACGCGCCGATATTGTCGCGCACCCACTGCAGTGCCGCGATCTGGTCGAGCAGTCCGAAATTGACCGGACCGTCCGGTCTTTCCTGATCAATGGACGGATGGGCGAAGAAGCCGAGAGCGCCCAGCCGGTAGTTCAGCGTGACGACCACCGCCCCTTTTCGGGCCAGGGTCGAGCCGTCGTAGGCGGGCAGGCTGCCGGCCCCCGAGACGAAGCCGCCGCCGTGTATCCAGACCATGACCGGCAGGCCGGCGCGGGCATTCGGGGCTGACGTCCAGATGTTCAAGGTCAAGCAATCTTCGGACCTCGCGCCGATCGGTCCGAAGGCGGAGTCCTGAGCGACTGAGACTGGCTGGATGCAGGCGGGTCCGAAGTCTGTTGCGGACCGCCTGCTCCAGTCTTGTGCGGCCTCGGGCTCGCGCCAACGCAGCTGCCCGACCGGAGGCGCGGCATAGGGAATGCCCCGGAAGATGGCTAGCGGCCCGGCCTCGACCCCCACCACTTCGCCCTTCACTGTTCGGACCACGGGATCAGCCATGGCGCCCGTTGCCGGGAGGACCAGCCCGACAAGGGCAATCACGGCACGCACCATCAGGCTTGCCGACCCCGCGCCCCGGCTCATTGGAAACGGGCTTCGCCGGCGAGCCAGGTGGAATGCACCCGGATCGACCTGAGTGTGTCCGGCGGGGCGGTCGTCGGGTCGCGCTCCAGCACCACCAGATCGGCGGCCTTGCCGACCTCAAGGCTGCCGCAGGTGTCGTCGAGATGGCACTGCCAGGCGGCATCGATGGTGACCGCCCGGAGGGCCTGGATCGGCGAGATGCACTCATCCGGGTTCAGGATGCCGCCGCCCTCGTTCATGTCACGCAGAACGGCATTCTCGACGCAGCGCAGCGGGTCAATCGGGGTCACATTGTAGTCGGAGTGCAGCGAGATCCGCAGGCCGCCGGCAAGGGCGGAGCGGCAGGGGTCCAGCCTGTCAGCACGTTCCGGCCCGAGCAGGCGATCGCGGAAGGCCCGGCCCCAGTAGTGGACATGGCCGATCAGGAAGGACGGCGAGATACCGAGCGCCTTCATCCGGGCAATCTGGTCGTCGTGAAGAATGCTGCAGTGTTCAATCCGGTGCCGGAGCGCGTGGCCACCCTCTCCATTGGTGCCCCGCTCATAGGCGTCGAGCACCACATCGATAGCGGCATCGCCATTGGCGTGGATGCCGATGGGCCAGCCGTCGTTGTGCAGCGTGCGGACCAGGCTCTCGATCTCTTCGGGCGAATAGTTGAGCGTGCCGCGGTTGGTCGAGTTGAGATAGGGCGCTCGCTGATAGCCGGTGAGGCCCTGGTTGGAGCCGTCCGACCAGGCCTTGATCCCGCTGAATGAAAAATTGGGTGAGTGAAGGCCCGGCCGCAGCCCCATCTCCTTCCATTTTTCATAGTGGGTTGAGACCAACAGCCCGGCATAGCGAACGGGGGCTTCGCCCTGCAGCGCAGCCTCGATGAGGCCGATGTCAGCCTCCGCGAACAGGCCGCCGATGCCGCAGTCATGCAGGGCCGTGCAGCCCTTGGCTGCAGCATCATCCAGATCGGCCCGCAGAAACCCGACCAGCTCGGCCTCGCCCGGCGACGACATGACGCGAATGAAGGGCTGGAAGGCCGGAGGTTCTTCCAGCCGGCCGGTCAGTTCGCCATCCGCGCCGCGGACAAACCGGCCCTGGGGCGGGTCCGGCGTATCCTTGGTCAGCCCTGCCAGGTCGATGGCCCGGCTGTTGGCATAGGCATTGTGGCCGTTGGACTCGAGAATGAAGACCGGCGTTTCCGGAGACAGCTGGTCGAGATCCGCCCGGGTCAGCTCGCGTCCCGGCATGATCGAGGGGTCAAGCATCTTGCCCTGGATCCAGGCTCCGGGACCGGCCCGGGTAGCCGCGTCGCGGATCTTCTGGCGCGCTTCGTCCATGGTGGCCGTCGTGAAGGGGCCGATGTCCAGCCATGGGCGCAGGCCGGCAAAATTCGAATGCATGTGGGGGTCAACGAAACCCGGCAGGACCGTGTAGTCGCCGAAATCGATCGTCCGGGTGCGCGGTCCCCTCAGATCCATGATGTCATCGCGGCGACCTCTCGCGATGATCCGGCCATCCCGGACCGCGATCGCCTGCACAACCGTATTGCGCGCGTCCATGGTGTGGATGCGCCGGGCGAGGAAGATCGTGTCGGCGTGATCGTGATCTGCGGCCTGCGCCAGCGCCGCTCCCGGCGCAGCCACTGCAGCGGCGAAAAAGCCTCCGCCAATGCCGCGCAGAACGTCACGACGGCCCTGAAGGCTCCGCATGACATGCATGAAGCGCTCATCGCAGGCATTACACATCGACAATCTCTTTCAAATCAAACCACTGAGGTCAGGGGATCAAAAATGGCAAGACCTCGGAACTGATGGCTGTTCAATGCAGCAATGAGGCTACCAAAAGCGACACAACTATAAATCCACACCAATACACCGAATGATAGCGGACGAATTTGACTGCTCCTGAAAACTCATGAAGTCTCGTCATCAAGCATGATGATCCCAAGCCGCCAATGAGCACAACAGGAGATACTTATAGTGACTATCAAGAATTTCTATTATGGCCTTTCGGCGGCTGCAGCAGTCTCGACTTTTGCGCTCTCGATCAGTTTTGCGACCCTGTCGTCGGCCGCTGAGGCTCCGGCGGAACCGCAGTCCCGTCCGCCGATCAACAGCGGCGCGAGCGGTGGTGCCAACCCCGGCGGTGGCAGCGGCTACAACCCGGGCGGCGGCGGAAGCGGCCAGAACTCCGGTGGTGGCGGCTACAATCCCGGCGGCGGCGGCAGCGGCGGAAGCGGCGGTAGCGGCGGCTATAACCCCGGCAACAACAGCGGCGGTGGCTACAACCCGGGCAACAATGGCGGCAGCGGCTACAACCCCGGCAATGGCGGTGGCTACAATCCGGGCTATGGGGGTGGCAACCGCGGTGCGTTTGTCATCGCCTATCGAGACCATAACTATCGCGGTCGTTCGATCCGCTTCGATGGTGAAGTCGTGAATCTGGACAATACCGGTTTCAACGACGAGATCAGTTCGATGCAGTTCCGCGGCATGTGGCAGGCCTGTACCGACGCGTATTTCCGCGGACGGTGCATGGTGTTCCGGAACAATGTCCGTGACCTTCGGGACTCCGGAATGAACGATCGTATCTCGTCCCTGAGGCCCATCGGCTAGGGCGCGCGGCGGTGGGCTTGCTGCCCTGCGGCAGCCGGCCCACCCCGGCCAGCCCTGGGGCTCGAGCCCGACCCTGTGAGCTTCCGGACCCGATGCCGGACGAACTGGTCCGGCAGGGCCCCTGTCTGCTCATCACACCCTGATGGGGTCATGCGCGGATCTGTCCTGCGCCGCGCGCCTTTACCCTTGCCGGGGCTTCAGCAGTGGCGTGACCATCGGCATGGTGAGCATCGTCGATCCGACGGCCATCAGCAGCAGGGCGGTGAAGGCGTCATTGCTGATGATCTGCCGGTCCAGAAGGATGTTGGCGAAGATGATCATGATCAACGCCTTGGTCTGGAGCAGCCAGCCGATCACCCGGGCCTCGCCCTTCGGCCATTTCAGAATGCGGCCCGCCAGATGAACCCCGGTCAGCTTGCCGGCGACGGAGGCGAACAGCAGCAGGCCGGTGGCGAGGAAGACCGCCACCCCGCCGACGTCCCATTGCGTTTTCAGCCCTGTGCTCAGGAAAAAGACCGGCATGAGTGCCAGGAGGATGTGGTTGCGAAACAGGTCCATCTTCGTCGGGTCGAACCAGGACTTGTCCAGCACGGCTCCGGCCAGGAAGGCGCCGACCATGAAATGCAGGCCCGACCAGTCGCCGGCAAGGCCGCAGGCTGCCAGCCAGACAAGGCTGACATACCAACGGTCGGGCTCCGGCAGACGCTTCATCAAGGCGCGGACCGCCATTGCCGCAAGGATGAAGCCGACAACAAACGCCGCCTGGCGGCCGATACGCTCCCAGTCCAGCAATATGAGCGCCAGGACGCCCCAGATGGCGATGTCGTCGAGGCTGGCGTAGCGAAGAATGCGCTGACCGAGGGGCTGACGGAGAATCTCCAGCTTCTCCATGAACAACATCAGGATCGGAAGGGCGGTCACCGCGCAGGCCATGCCGATGCCGAGCACGACCTGCCAATTCTCAGCGCCTGACCCGGCCCAGCCGGGAAACTGCACCAGACCGATGGCCGCCACAGTGCCGAACACGAGCGGTGTCGCCAGGGCCAGGCCGGCCGTCACTCCGGTCTCGACCCGATTGGTCCAGAGCTGGCTGGTATCCAGTTCGAGGCCGGCGACGAAGACGAAAATCATAACTCCCCACCATGCGACGCCATTCAGGGCCATGATGACCTGCGGGTTGAAGACGGCCGCGTGCGCGTCCGGGAGCAAGGCCCCCAGAACGCCGGGCCCCAGCACTATGCCGCCGATGATCTGCACCACGGCCAGGGGGGCGTAGGCCTCCGTTCGAAGACCGCGCCAGACAAGGTAGGGCACGCTGAATATGATCAGCATGGCCGCCAGATACAGTTCGGTCGTGTTCATGGCGTGGTTCATGGCAGCCTCCGACGGATTGCCCGGTCCGGTTCAATCAATGACGCGCGCTTCTGTCGTCCGGCGAGAAGGCCGGCGTCAGCGGCTGGACTGACCATAGCGACGCTCGACCGGAGCATAGCGGTCCCAGACGGCCCGATCCGCCAGAGACCGCAGGAGTTTGATATACTCTGCATGGGTCCAGGCCAGCGGCGTCGCTGAGTCCGTGCCCTCGCCCGGGCGGTATTGGTGACGCGTCGGATTGCCGACACCGTCCCAGACCTGCTCAGGCAACAGAAGGCCGTCGTTGGCGAAGGACTCCATTCCACCCACATAGGTCGTGCGAATGGCCTCAAACGCCGCCTCGTTCGCGCCCTCGGAAACGGCGCGTGCGATTTCAAAATGGCCTCGTTCGCCGGTGAAGATCGGCCAGACCCGTCCGCGTTGACCGGGAGTCATGCCGCCGACGCCATAGTTGCCGCCCGTGTCTGTGTTCTCGCCGTAGCCATCGTTGCCGTAGCGACGCCAGCCCGGCGCACCGTCCAGATCGTAGCGCACGCGCAGGCGGGCTTCCCGGGTCTGGTCATCATACTCGGGCAGGCTCGCTGTGATCGAAGGGGCGTCGGCGGCCCTGACACCGTAGCGGACCAGCTCAAGGAAACCGCCGTCGATGATGCGGTCCTCTGGCAGGCCGGGCTGGCCGTTGTTCTCGCCCAGCAGGCCTTGATCGTTGGGGTTATCGTTGCGGCTGAGACGCAGGAAGTAGCGGCCGTCGCCGAGGGTTCCTGCGGTCGTGAACATCCGGGATTCCAGCTTTGACGCATAGTCGTCCGCAGCGGCCTGGTAGCGGGCGGCGGAGGCGGGGTCGCCAGAGGCCCGCGCGATATCGGCGGCGACGGTCAGGCCGGTGATGACGGCCGCGGTGGTGGAGGGCGAATGACCTTCCTGCTCCTCCCAGCGCTCCTGTTGGGTCCAGGGCGGGGTGATCTGGCGGTCGTTCCAGAGGATGCCGGCCTTGCCGCCATCGACGAGAAAGTCAGCGGCGGGTTTGATCATCCGGAAATACATGGCGGTCAGATCGGCGTCGCTGATGCGGCCGGCCTTCCAGAGCTTCCATCCCAGCATGATGGGCATGGCGGTCTGGTCCAGTTGGACCCCGACCCACTCAATCTGCCCGTCGACATGGGTCTTCTGCAGGAACCAGCCGGTCGCGCCGGTGTTGCCCGGCGTGTCGGCGCGGACCTGGACCTGGGGCAGGTAACGGAAGGCGGCGACCGGCGTCTCGACGTCACCGAGGGCCATCAAGGCCATGGCGACCTGATAGAAGTCGCGCGGCCAGACGGCCTTGTAGCCGGTCGATGAGGCCGTGGCGTCCACGGTCTCGCCCCAAGGATTGGACAGGGAGGCGATCAGAGCACCGGCAAAGGTCCGGTCTTCCTGAACTTTCAGCATCAGGGCGGAGGCCCAGGCCAACTTGCCGCCGTCGGTCGACTGTTCGGCGATCCGGGGCAGGTCCGTAAGCGAAGCCAGATAGTCTTCCCAACCGACGCGATCGCCCTCACCGTTGAAGCGGGCAAGGACTTCGTCGAGGCCGGTCGTGAAGCTCTCCGTGGCCGAGCGACGGGCCTCCTGACGGGACGGGCCGAAGCCGATGACAAAGTCCTGTTGTCGGGTCTCACCCGCCCGCAGCCGCTCGAGGCCGGCGGTCAGCATGATGTTGCCGCTCGTGTCGCCGGTGGAGCGGTAGACGTGGTCCAGCCGACCGTCTGCGAGGTCAGTCAGGCCGTCCGAGGTTCCCACATAGCCGACGCTGGCGGTGACGAAGGGACGATCGGCTTGAAGCACGAGGTGGGCGTCCCCCTCGTAGGCATACAGTGCCCCCGGTTCTTGCTGCTCCACACCGTCAATGAGCGGGCGCCCCGAGGCGACGGCATCTCCGGAGTCACCGACCCCCGTATTGGCCATATGCGGCTCGAGCAGCAGATAGGGGAGGACGTCGCCTCGAAGGGCGCGGATCGCTGTTCGCACCACGAGGGACTGACGATCGGGGTCGGTGTAAATGCGCTTTTCGATCTCGAAGCGGCCGCCGCGGTCCGTGGTCACCACCCGATAGGCCGGCGAAAGTGGCCGACCGCGCGCGTCCGTGTTCAGATATTCAGTGCGGCTGGTCGTGTCGCGGCCTTCGACGAAGACCTGACCGTCGACCACAACGGCGAACCGCATCTGTTTGATCTGGGCCTCGTGGATCAGGCCGTACATGGTCTCGGTCAGGACGCCGTCCGCGAGCGAGAACCAGACCCGGGAGACGTCGCCGGTGCGGCCGCCGTCACGGTATTGCCCGTCGACATAGGCTTCGTAGGACGCGCCTGCGCCTGACTTGGCCGCGCTGGACCAGACGGGCTGGTCCCCGGGTGCGCCCGGCGCGATCGCAGCTATCTGCGGGGCGGGGACGATCACGGGCGCAGCCGCCTCGCGGCCGGGTATCAGGCCTTGCAGGGTCGAACATCCCGCACTGAGTAACAAGGCGGCACCGAGGGCGAGGCGGGAGACTGTACGCATGGTGGGGCTCGTCATTCGGGAGGCAGGAGAAAGGTCAGCGGGGTATCGAGGCGTTGATTCCAGGAGGCCTCATTATGCTCGGCACCGGGGAAGACCAGGCTTCGAAAACGGTCCGGTCCCCAGCCCTCACCCGAGACGACCGTGTCGATCCGGCTCTGAAAGAAGGCATAGAACTGGTCCAGCGTTTCGTCTCCGCGATCAAGATAGAGCCGGTGCGTCGCGGGATCGGGCAGGCCCCGGGCGATGACATCGCTCCAGGTCTGGACGATGGTTTCGCGCCAACGCTCCAGCCGGTTGTCGTCGAGCCGTTCGATCCGGAGTGGCCAGTGGGTCGACAGGCAGCCGGCGCTGCCGAACACCTCCGGATGTTTCATCAGGGCATAAAGAGAAATCAGTCCGCCCATGCTCGAGCCCATGATGACGGTGTCGTCGCGCTCCGGGCGGGTGCGGTAGGTGCGGTCGATGAACGGCTTCAACTCCTCCACCAGAAACCGCAGATAGCCGTCCGACAGGGGGGCCCCGCCGTAGAGGGTCAACAGATCCGCCCGGATGTCCCCCGGCAGGGCGCGGATCATGTCGGCGGGCACATATTCACGCAGGCGCAGCGGGGTGTTGTGAACGCCGACCACGATCGGCATCCGGATCTGGCCCCCCGCGCCCAGCCGGCTGACATGTTCATCCACGCCCCATTCGACCCCGTAGCCGGCCCGCGCATGGTCGAACAGGTTCTGGCCGTCGTGCATGTAGAGGACCGGCCAACCCACTGGATTGGCCTGATAACCGGGCGGGAGCCAGACGGTGACGTCGCGCGGACCCACATGGGCCGAGGTCATTTGCGGGTGTTCGAAAAGTCGGCCGGCGGCCGGAACCTCGGCCCTCGCCGACAGGGGGCCGCCGAGGATCGGCAGGGCGACCAGACCCTTCAGGGCATGACGCCGATCGAGGTTCATGTCACCACCTTCGGTTCCGTCACCCGCAGGCTGAAGGCGGCCGCGATGAAGAAGCTGACCCCGCCCACCACCAACGCCCAGATGGCCTGCGACTGGAACAGGGCGTTGAGCATGAGCCCCAACAGGGTCGCGGCGACCAACTGGGGCACCACGATGAAGATGTTGAAGACGCCCATATAGACGCCCATCTTGCGCCCCGGTACGGCGCTGGACAGGATCGCGTAGGGCATCGAAACGATCGAGGCCCAGGCGATGCCGACCCCCACCATCGGCAGCCATAGCATCTGCGGATCGCGGATCAGGAAGATGCCGAGCAATCCCAGACCGCCCAGCGAAAGCGCCGCAGCATGGGCCCCGCGCCTGCCAATCCGGCGCGCCAGCACCGGCAAGGCAAAGGCAACCAGAGCCGCGACGCCGTTGTAGATCCCGAAAAGGACACCGACCCAGTCCGCCCCCTCATTGTAGGCCGCCGAGGTCGGGTCGCTGGAGTTGTAGTGGACGGCTGTCACCGCAGCGGTGGTGTAGATCCACATGGCAAACAGGGCGAACCAGCTGAAGAACTGCACCACCGCCAGCCTGCGCATGGTCTCGGGCATGCCGAACATGTCGTCGAGAATCTCGGTCAGGCCATTCGAGCGGGCGGCACGACGCAGACCCGCGACCAGCAGCTGGAGGGCACCGAAGGCTGCAACGAAGCCGGCCAGGATGTACAGTTCCTTTCCGACCGCCTTGCGCCAGTCCTCGAGATCGGCCGGCAAGGCGATGGCCTGCTCGCGCACAACCCAGACGGCCAGACAGGCCAGTGTCCCCAAAACGAGCCACACCAGCCCGCCGGTGAGATAGCGGGCGGCCGGACGCAGGGCCTCGGTCGTGACCGGCGAAGGGCGGGTCCCTTCGAAGGCTTCGATCTGCTCGGGGCTGTATTCCTTGGTGGAGAACACCGTCCAGAGCACGGCGACCAGCATGGCCGCCGCGCCGACATAAAAGCTGATCCGCACGGTGTCGGGCACGATGCCCTCCGGCGCGGTCGAGGCGACATTCAGGACGTTGGACAACAGCCATGGAAGGCAGGAGGCGAACACCGCGCCGGTGCCGATGAAGAAGCTCTGCATCGCATAGCCGGTGGCGCGCTGTTCCTCGGGCAGGTTGTCGCCGACGAAGGCGCGAAAAGGCTCCATGGTGACGTTGATCGCCGCGTCCATGATCCAGAGCGCCGCCGCCGCCATCCAGAGAACGGGAGCGTTGGGCATGAAGATCAGGGCGATGGTCGTTGCGATCGCGCCGAACAGGAAGTACGGCCGACGCCGGCCCAGTGGCCCCCAGGTCTTGTCGCTGAAATAGCCTATGATCGGCTGGACGATCAGGCCGGTCAGGGGCGCGGCGATCCACAGGATGGCGAGGCTGTCGACCTCGGCGCCCAGGGTCTGGAAGATGCGGCTGGTGTTGGCGTTCTGAAGGCCGAAGCCGATCTGGATGCCGAAGAAGCCGACGCACATGTTCCAGATGGCAAGCTGACTCAGGCGCGGGCGGGTGCGGCCGACGACGGTGGCGTCCGGTGCGATGGTGGTCATGTGCGGCGTCCTCTGCCGATCGGTACGAAGCGGATGGCCTGACCGCCACCGGGGGCCAACTGAAGGCTCAGGGTGTCACTGGCTGTGACCTCGCGGTTTTCGATGACGATCGCCTCGCGATTGGTCTGCCAGTGGGCGTCCGGCGCGTCACGATAGATTTCAGCCCGGTAGCGGCGGCCCGGGTCGAGGAACGACAGCGCGGCGTCCAGCACCCGTGGATGCTCGTCGGTGACGGCACCGAGGAACCATTCGTCGGAGTTCCGGTCCTTGCGAACGGTGGTGACGTAGTCGCCGATCTCGCCGTTGAGGATCCGGGTCTCTGCCCAGTCGACGACGACGTCCTTGATGAACTGGAACGGGCCCGGATTGGCCTCGTAGTTCTCCAGCAGATCCGCCGCCATCTGGATCGGGCTGTATATGGTCACATACAGGGCCAGCTGTTTGGCCCAAGTGGTGGCGATGCCGTCAGGGCTGCGCGTCCTCATGCCGAAAATGCCGGGCGTATAGTCCATCGGCCCGGCCAGCAGGCGGGTGAAGACGAGATTGGCCTCATGCTCGGGCGGGTTGCCCGGCTGGCCCCAGGCGCTGAACTCCATGCCGCGCGCGCCCTCGCGCGAGATCATGTTCGGCCAGGTTCGGCGCAGGCCCGTATCCTTGAAGGGTTCGTGGGCATTGACGGCGACCTGATACCGGGCAGCGGTCTCGACCACGCGGAGCTGGTGCCGGGCCATCGGCTGGCTCTCGTGCCAGGCCAGGCGTGGTTGTCCGTCCGGGCCGCGCACCCGCGCGCCGGCGGCGTCGGCGACATAGCCGGTCTTGACCGAATGCCAGCCGAACCGCTGCATCTGGGCAAAGGCGGCATCCAGCTGCTGCTCGTAGTGGAAGGCGTTGCCGCCGGTTTCATGGTGGCCGATGATCTCTACGCCCTTCTGGCGGGCATAGGCCGCGACGCGTTCGAGGTCGAAGTCGGGATAGGGTCGGGTGAAGCTGTAGTCCCAGCCGGTGCCGAACCAGTCGCCGTCCCAACCCAGGTTCCAGCCCTCGATCAGCACCCCGCCGAAGCCATGCTCCGCCGCGAAATCGATGTGTTTGATGGCGTTTTCGGTCGTGGCTCCGTGCTTCGGACCCGAGCTCCAGGTCTTCAGGTCCAGGTGCATCTCCCACCAGATTCCGACATATTTCATCGGCTTGAACCAGCTGACGTCGCCGAGCGCATTGGCCTCGTTCAGGTTCAGGATCAGGCTGGACTCCACCAGATCCCCGGCGCGGTCGGCGATCTGCAGCGTGCGCCACGGCGTGGTGAAGGGGGCGGTCAGCTCGACCGCCGCATTGGTCAGACCCGGGGTCAGGAAGGCCTTGAACCGCCCGCCCTCGACCCGTCGCAGGTTCATGCCGGAATAGTCGGTCAACGCCGCCTCGTGGATCGAGACATGCAGACCGTCATCGGTGCGCACCGTCAGAGGGGTCTGGGCCACGCCGACAGCGTCGATCCGGGTGCGGTTGTAGAGATATTCCTCGCGGTTCCATTCGAAGGCCGGGATCCACCAGGCCGTACCGGAATCGATGATGGCGAACTCGGTCAGTTCATCGCCGATGTTGACGGTCTTGAGATTGGGCTGGTCGGGGATTTCGTATCGGAAGCCGAGGCCGTCGTCGTAGAGTCGGAATACGACCGCCATCCGCCGCTGGAGGCCATTCCGCTCCGTGAAGTGGACCCGGAGCTGGGTGTAGTGGTTGCGGATGAAGCGGCGCTCGCCCCAGGGCTGCTCCCAGCTGTCGTCATGCAAGGTGGGTGCGTCGGCGGTGATGACGAAATTGCGCTCCAGCTTGGCCGCGTCGGTCAGCAGGAAGCCGAGCCGGGAAGGGGCGATCACGGGCCGCCCCAGACGGCTGACGCTGTATTCCGGGCGCCCCTCGCCGTTGACCGTCACCGATACCGAAAGGGTATTTCCGGGTGAGGCCGCGGTGAACACTTGCCCGGCGGGCTGCGCCTTCACCACGGCGGGCATGCCTGCGAGCATGGCTGAGGCTGAGATGAGCCTGCGGCGACTTAACATCGAGGAGTGCTCCCGGGCACTGCACTTGCCAAGCGCAACCGGAGCGGCGCAGAACAAACAAGATTTGCAGCAAAATTTGCAGACCGAGTATCGACCGGAGCCCACGCTTGAGCCGACGCAACACCCGTCTTGAAGATCTGGCCCGGCTGGCGGGCGTGTCGATATCGACCGCATCGCGGGCGTTGAACGACAGTCCGGCGGTCAACGCGCGCACGAAGCAGCTGATCTGGAAGCTGGCGCGGGAGCATGACTATCCGTTTCGTCGGTACATGCCGGCCGGGCCGATCGGTGCCGACGGCGTAATCGCCCTGGTGACGCCCCGGCCCCAGGGCCGCGAGGGTCGGTTGAGCGACCCCTTCTTTCTTGAGCTTCTGGCCGGCGTCGGCGAAGCGGCGCGTGAGCGCGGCTGCGACGTGATCATGAGCCATTTCTCGCCAACCAGTTACGATGACCTGTCGACGGCCCTGAATACCAGCCGGGCGGACGGCGTGATCTTCCTCGGACAGAGCACCCTGCATCAGAGCCTGAACCGGCTGGCCGAGACAGAGGGCCGGTTCGTGGTGTGGGGGGCCCAGATGCAGGACCAGGCCTATTGCTCGGTCGGGTCTGACAATCTGGCCGGGGGGCGTCGGGCGACGCTGCACCTGGCCCGGCTGGGGCGCAAACGCATCGTGTTCCTTGGCGATCTCGACCCGCCGGAGGCCATGCAGCGACATCGCGGCTACCTCGAAGCGCTCGCAAAGTCCGGGATTGATGTCGATCCGGACCTCATCATGGAAGCCCATTTCGAGGTCGAGTCGGCCGAGGCCTCTGTCGATGGCCTCATTCGGCGGGGCCTGAAGTTCGACGGCATTGTCTGCGCTTCGGACCAGATCGCGCTCGGCGCGGTTCGTGCCCTGTTGCACGCCAACCTGCGCGTGCCCGAGGATGTCTCGGTTATCGGGTTCGATAATGTGCCGTTCAGCCGGTACAGCCGCCCGGCTCTGTCCACGATCGCCCAGGATACGATGAAGGCGGGCCGGCTTCTGGTGTCCAAACTGCTCGACAATTCCGGGGACGCGGTCGGTCGCTCGGAACGCATTCCCACCGACCTGATCGTGCGTGAGAGCTGCGGCGGCTGAGTTCATCCGGGCGCGCCCGCGAGCACCAGCCCCGCCATCGGTGGCAGGACCCCGGGGTGCGCAGCCTCGAGATTGACCGCCTCGATGACCCGAAGCCCCGGCGGTATCGTCCACGCCACCGGGCCGTGACCAAGGTTGAACACACACAGCAGACGCTCACCACGAAACAGTCGTTCGAAGCACAGCAGGTCCCGGTCGGCCTCCAGAAGGTTCATCTCGCCCAGCAGGAGGGAGCTGTGTGCCTTGCGGAAGGCAACCAGGCGTCGCGTTGTATGAAGCATGGAGGACAGGTTGCCCTCCTGCCGGTCCACGGACAGTGGGATATGGACCGGATCGATCGGCAACCAGGGCTCGACGGTCGAAAAGCCGGCCTGGGGTTGCTCAGCCGTCCAGGGCAGGGGCGTCCGGGCACCATCCCGGCCGAGGGTCCGGGGCCAGTTGGCGATGGCCTCTGGATCGACCAGCCGCTCGAAGGGGACATTGGCCTGCGGCAGGGCGAGTTCCTCGCCCTGATAGATGAAGACATTCCCCCGCATGGTCATCAGCAGGAGCATCGCCATCTCGGCGAAGGCCTTGAGGTCGCGGCCCTCAGCCCAACGGGAGATGGCGCGTGGCGCGTCGTGGTTCGAGAAGGTCCAGGAAGGCCACCCCTGGCCGGCACGGCCCTGCCAGGTCTCAGCGCCTTCGCGCACCAGCGCGGGGGCAAGCCGGGGGGCGTAGAGGTAGAGGAACCCGTAGGCGCTGTTCAGGTGACGCTCGCCCTCGGTAAAGGTCTGCATCTCCCGATCAGCATGGTCGCCGCCGACCTCGGCCACGCTGAACCGGCCTCCCCGGCTGTCGGTCAGGGCCCGGATTCGTACAAGGAAGTCGACGATCCCCGGATGGGACTGGTTGTAGAGCTTGTCCTGGAAATCGAACGGTCGGGTGCGTTGGCCGCCGGGCGGTGCCGGCGGATTGTCCCGCAACTGCGGGTCGTGCATGGCGAAATTGATGGCGTCAAAGCGGAAGCCGTCAACGCCACGGTCCAGCCAGAAGCCGGCGACCTCAAGCAGGGCGTCCTGGACCGCCGGATTGTGCAGGTTGAGTTGCGGCTGCTCCGGCAGGAAGTTGTGCATGTAATACTGGCCGCGTCGGGCATCCCAGGTCCAGGCCGGACCGGAGAAGACGGACTGCCAGTTGTTGGGCGGCGATCCATCGGGACGCGGGTCAGACCAGACATACCAGTCCGATCTGGGCCCGCTGCGGGCCTTGCGACTGTCGTGGAACCACGGATGCTGGTCCGATGTGTGCGCAAAAACCAGATCGGTGATGATCTTGAGGCCGAGGGCGTGGGCGCGCGCTATCAGGCGATCGAAATCGGCCAGGGTTCCGAATACGGGATCGACGTCGCAATAGTCTGCCACGTCATAGCCGAAATCCTTCATGGGCGAGGTGAAGAAGGGGCTGAGCCACACGGCATCGACGCCGAGCGAGGCGATATGATCGAGGTGCCGGGTGATGCCGGGCAGATCCCCGATGCCGTCGCCGTTCGTATCGGCGAAACTGCGAGGATAGACCTGATAGATCACAGCCCCGCGCCACCAGTCGGCAGCGCTGGCAAGGGACGGTTGTCGTTCGAGAATATGGGCGGTCACGCTGGGCTTTCGGAGACGCAAACGAGATAGCCCAGAGCGGGCAGGGAGAGGGAGACGACGCCCGGAGCCGTGCTGCGGGATGGGCAGGTGCCGATCAGCGATTGCCATGCCGCAGAATCGGCCTCGACCGAGACATTGACCTCGCGGGCTTCGTTTGCCGTGTTGAACACCACCAACGTCTCTCCCCGGGAATCGAGGCGGGAGAGTGCCAGAACGCCCGGGGTCTGGTCGGCCGAACGGACCACCACACGACCTCGCCGCAGTCGCGCGTCCGCCGCGCGTGCCGCGGTCACGACGGCGATGCGCCGGTACAGTTCAGCCTCCGTGTCGAAGGGCCCTGAAGCCGTGCCTATGCGTCGGTCGTCGGCGTAGGATGGCGTCTGCGTCTGGAACATGTCCTGCCTCGATCGCCGATCATCCCCGTCGCCGGTAAATCCCTGCTCATCACCGTAATAGATCACCGGCACGCCCCGCCCGAGCACAATCAGGGCATGGGCGAGCGCGGCTCGATCCAGCAACTCGGCATCGGCAATGGTCGGCCTCTCCCTGAGGATCAGGTGTCCGATACGGCCCATGTCATGGTTGCCGACGAAGGTCGGCAGCCGCAGGGCGGCCTCGGCACCACCCGCATAGACCGGATCAGCGTTGAGGACGCGGGCAATACGGTCGGGACCTGAGGTTCCCGCAACCGTCTCCTGGACCGCGCGCTGCCAGGCGAAATCCAGAACGCTGGGCAGGGTATCAACCTGGGTGTGGCGGGCCAGTTCGCCAGGCTCGAAACCGTAGACCTCTCCGAAAATGTGGAAGTTCGGGATCCCGGCTGCCCGCGCGCGTTCCAGGATGGCCGGGACAAACGCTTGCCAGAACTCGGGATTGACGTGTTTGGCCGTGTCGATCCGGAACCCGTCGATCCCGTAGGTCTCGATCCAGGACGCATACAGTTCGATGAAGCCCGCGACGACGCGGGGATGCTCGGTCATCACATCGTCAAGTCCGGCGAAATCGCCGTCCAGCGCACTTTCGCCGTACCAGGCGCTGTTGCCGCGGTTGTGATACAGGCCGACCTCATTGAGCCAGGCCGGTGCCTTGATGTCCGTCTCACCCACCGGGACATAGGGGCTGTAGGCATAGTCGGGCCGCGTCAGCCGGGCGAAATCCTCAGCCGAACCGTCTCCGACAAAACCGGCGTTGATGGCCTCGCCCGAAACGCCGCCCCTGCGCTGGACGGGATAGTCACGGGCCCAGCGATAGGCGCAGTCATTGGCCGGGCATTCCCGATACCGGATCACGTCGGCGGTGTGATTGATCACGATGTCCAGATAGACCTTCATGCCGCGGGCGTGAGCGGCGTCGACGAGGGCGCGGAACTCTGATTCCGTGCCGAAATGCGGGTCCACGCGGGTGAAGTCTGTGATCCAGTAGCCGTGATAGGCTGCGCTTTCCTGGCCAGGCGGTCCCTGCACCGGCTTGTTTTGAAAAACGGGCGCAAGCCAGAGGGCGGTCGCCCCAAGGCCCCGGATATAGTCGAGCTGACCGGTCAGGCCTGCGAAATCGCCGCCGTGGAAAAAGCCGGGATCGGTCGGGTCGTAGCCGGTGACCAGACGATCGCCCGACAACCCACCCTCGTCGTTTGACGGGTTCCCGTTGGCGAATCGATCAGGCAACAGAAAATAGATGACCTCGTCTTCCGCGGGTCGCTCGCGGAGCGCGCGCAGTGTGTCGGGGCCGCTTTGGGCGGATGAGGGACCGACGAGTCCAGCCCAACCCAGCGCGACGAGGGTGGCAAGCACGCCAGCGCGTGTTCCTTTCCGGACGCGGAGGGGTTTGCTCATCATTTGGCGTTCCTCGAGCGCCGGGAGTCCTTTTGACCCGCAGCAAGGTTTGCAAGATTTTGCAGCGGAGTTGCTGGCTGTCAATCCGAATGATGTCGGGGTCGAAATTGCGGCAGCGCAAGGAAGGATTGCCTTGTGCACTGCAACAGAGCTGGTCGCCGCCGTCACATTTTAGCCACGTAGCCGCAGGAGGCGGCGGATAGCGGCTTGCAAGGTTTCCGAAACTTTGCATTACTTTGCGGTGAAACCGGAC
>Ga0114980_10001394_pt1 | contig 17378 bp, 15 predicted proteins | sample S_140806_EF_Meta_FD_87018 | JGI IMG/M metagenome (GOLD analysis project Ga0114980, IMG submission 87018) | Freshwater microbial communities from Lake Simoncouche, Canada to study carbon cycling - S_140806_EF_MetaG | ecosystem: Environmental > Aquatic > Freshwater > Lake | place: Lake...
ACTTGATAAAATTGAAGTTAGGCTTTTTTTGAACGCAATTCTAAAATAGCTTCAATATCTTCCAACTTAACTTGCTTCATTTTGAATAATACTAATAAATGAAAAAGCAGATCAGCAGCTTCATTTTTAAATAAATTTGCATTGTTGTCTTTTGCTTCAATTATCAGTTCAACAGCTTCTTCACCCACTTTTTGAGCAACTTTATTTATACCCCGATTATATAAATTATTGGTGTAAGAATTTTGCTCGTTATTATCTATTCTATTAGCTATGATATTTTGAAGCACATATAAAAACCCTCTTGGAATTGCATCTTCTCCGAAGCAAGAACTTTTTCCAGTATGACAAGTTGGCCCCATAGCCGTAGCTTTTATTAATAAGGTATCTTGATCACAATCTAGATCAATACTACTCACCATTAAATAATGACCCGAGCTTTCTCCTTTCGTCCATAATCGATTTTTGCTTCTACTAAAAAAGGTTACCCTTTTTTCCTCCTGCGTTTTCTGAAATGCAGCAGCATTCATATAACCAAGCATAAGTACTTGCAAGGTACTGCTATCTTGTATAATAACGGGTATTAAGCCAGTTTGAGGATCATATTTGATATTCATCGAATTGGGATATGTTGGGTTTTTAAATAGTTTTTTAAAACTGGTATGGAGATTTCGGAAAAATGAAATACACTTGCTGCTAATGCAGCGCTAACTTGAGTTTGAGCAAATAGATCTTTAAAATGCTCTTGCGTTCCAGCTCCTCCCGATGCAATTATGGGTATCGAAACCAATTTACTAATTGCATCTAAAATAGGAAGTGCAAATCCATTTTTGGTTCCATCATTATTCATAGAGGTGATAAGCAATTCTCCTGCGCCTAAAAATTCAGCTTGCTTTGCCCAATCTATTGCCTTTATGCCTGTAGCTACTTGACCGCCATTTATATATACAAACCATTCTTCATTTATCATTTTTATATCTATAGCAACTACAACGCACTGACTTCCTAATTCTATCGCCAATTCGGAGATTAAAGAAGGATTTTTTATGGCGGCAGAATTAATACTTATTTTATCTGCTCCCGCATCTATCAATCTTTTTGCATCTTCTACAGAATTGATACCGCCACCTACGGTGAATGGAATATTAATTTCTTTTGCGATTCGCGCTACTAAGGCTACCCATGTTTTTCTTTTTTCTTGTGTAGCAGTTATATCTAAAAAAACTAACTCATCGGCACCTTCATTTACATACCGTTTAGCTAACACAACAGGATCGCCAGCATCCTGTATGTCTAAAAATTTGATCCCCTTTACCGTTCTTCCATCTTTAATATCTAAACAAGGAATAATTCTTTTTTTTAGCATAATTTACTTAGTTCTAGTAAGCTAATAGCACCTTCATAAATGGCTTTGCCAATAATGGCTCCATGGCAAGCAATCGCTTTTAAATCATATAAATCTTGCAGCGAAGACACGCCCCCACTAGCTATTAATTGAATCTTAGTCTTTGCAATAAGCTCTTTATACAAATTCAATGCAGGACCATTGAGCATTCCATCTTTCTCTATGTCGGTACAAACAACATATTGAACACCTTCTTTTTCGAAATAATGTATAAAGTCTACAATATCCATATCCGCAACTTGCATCCAACCATGAGAAGCTATTTTTCTATTATGCGCATCAGCACCAAGAATGATTTTATCGGGTCCGTATTTCTGAAGCCATTCTAAAAAAAGAGTTGGTTTATCTACCGCAACGCTACCTATTGTAATTTGAGAAGCACCACTATTAAAAGCTCTTTCTACATCTGCTGTACTTTTTATACCACCACCAAAATCAATTTTCAAAGCTGTATATTGCGCAATTGATTCTAAGATTTTAAAATTGACAATATGCTTAGATTTAGCCCCATCTAAATCTACTAAATGTAGATATTGCATTCCGTGTGCTTCGAATTCTTTTGCTACTTCTAAGGGATTATGACTATATATTTTTTGCGAGGCATAATCGCCTTTGGATAAGCGTACACACTTTGAGTTTAAAATATCTATGGCTGGTATTATTCTCATAACTGTAAAAAATTGTTTAATATTTTTTCTCCTACACTTGCAGATTTTTCAGGATGAAATTGTGTAGCATAAAAATTATCTTTTTGCATGGCTGCGCTAAACATGGTTATATATTCGCAGCTTGCTATGGTATATTTACTTAATTCGCAATAATAGCTGTGCACAAAATAAACATCCTCTAACGCTGAAACATTTTCAAAAAGAGGATGCGAATCCTTAATTGTAACTGTATTCCATCCCATATGTGGCACTCGGTCATTGGGAGGAAATTTCTTAACTTGTGTATTAAAAACACCCAAGCAATCTGTATCTCCTTCATCTGAATAAGTACATAATAATTGCTGACCTAAGCAAATTCCTAAGACAGGTTGTTTAAGCGCAACAATAACTTGATCTAAACCTGTTCCTTTTAAGAATGACATAGCTGAATTAGCAGCTCCGACCCCGGGAAAAATTACTTTAGAAGCATTTTTTAAAGTATCATGATCATTTGTTATTGAACAAGAAAACCCCAAGCGCTCTACTGCGTGTTTCACAGAGGTGCTATTTCCCGCATTATATTTTAAAATAGCGATCATAAAACTCCTTTTGTACTTGGGATTGAAAAATGATCTGTTTTAGCTATGGCCATTCTTATAGCTTTTGCAAAAGCCTTGAAAATAGCTTCTATTTTATGATGTTCATTTTCTCCATCCGCTTTAATATTTAAATTACATTTTGCACTATCTGAAAATGATTTGAAAAAATGCATAAACATTTCTGTTGGCATCTCTCCTATAAACTCTCTTTTGAATACTGCATCCCATAGCAACCAAGGCCTACCTCCAAAATCAATGGCTACCTGCGCAAGGCAATCATCCATTGGCAACAAAAATCCATATCGCTCAATTCCTTTTTTAGAACCCAAAGCCTCTAAAAAGGCATTGCCTAATGCTATTGCCACATCTTCAATAGTATGATGCTCATCAATATGCAAATCTCCTGACACTTGAATTAGTAGATCTAATTGACCATGTTTTGCTATTTGCGACAACATATGATCGAAGAAACCAATTCCTGTATTAATTACTGCTAGACCACAACCATCTAAATTGAGCTCAATCAGAATTTGGGTTTCGGCAGTAGTTCGTTGTATCCTCGAAGTGCGGGGCATCAATTTTAAAAATCTATAAATCGAAAACCATGACTTGGTAGTTAATGCAGTTGGCATCTCGCATTGATCTCCAATAAAAATGGCCTTACAATTTAAATTATTTGCCAATTGAATATCACTCAAACGATCGCCAATAACAAAGGAATTTTTTAAATCATACGCTCCTTTTGTATAATGCGTTAACATAGCAATACCTGGTTTTCGCGATGGTAATTGCTCATTAGGAAAAGATTTATCGATTAATACCTCATCAAAATTTATGCCCTCATTTTTAAATGCTTCTAACATTTTATTATGTGCAGGCCAAAAGTTTTCTTCTGGAAATAGCGCAGTACCCAAGCCGTCTTGATTAGTAATCATCACAAGATGAAAATCTAATTCGTTTGCTATACGCGCCAAATTTTGAAAAACGCCAGGGTAAAATTCTAATTTCTCTAAACTATCCAATTGAAAATCTAAAGGCGGCTCTATAACTAAAGTGCCATCTCTATCTAAAAACAATACTTTTTTCATGGGATATAACGTTTTAATACTTCTATTAAATATTTATTTTCTACAAAAGTACCTATGCTAATTCTAAGGCAATTTTTAATAACTGCATTTCGATTACGCACAACAATTTTCTTAAGTACTAAATGGGCATACAATAAATCTGCATCTTCAACTTCTATTAAAATAAAATTAGCATCGGAAGGATATACTTTTTTAATTAGGGGCAATTGACTTAAAGATGTTTCTAAATAAATACGTTGTTCTAATATATGTGCTTTTTGATGTGCAACAACATATTCATTTTCTATAGCCTTTAAAGCAGCTTCCTGATTTAAGCTACTTACATTATAGGGTGGTTTAATTTTTTGCATTAACGCAATAATAGCTTCGGATGCATAAGCTACACCAATTCTCGCAGCCGCCAATCCCCAAGCTTTACTAAATGTCTGTACAACAACTAGATTGGGATAAAGTGCCAATTTTTCAATGAACGATGATCGTTCGCTAAAATCTATATAAGCTTCATCAACTACTACTATTCCATTAAAATGTGTGAGTACCCAATCTATATCATCTATGCTATTACCTGTAGGATTATTGGGAGAACATAAAAAGAATATTTTGATGGTATTTACTGCAGATTGACTAATGACATTTTGCAATCCCTCTATGTCTAATTGAAAAGCACTTGTTAATGGTACGCTCAAAACTATAATATCATTTATGTTAGCTGCAACCTCGTACATACCATAGGTAGGTGGGCAAATAATAACTTTATCCAAACTAGGATTACAAAATATTCTTATGAGCAAATCGATAACTTCATCACTTCCATTGCCTATAAAAACTTGTTTTATAGACAATTTTTTCAAGTCTTTCAATTTATCTTTTAGCGTCTGTTGATGTGGATCTGGATATCTATTTAAATCACCAAATGGATTTTCATTGGCATCTAAAAAGATACCGGCTTCTCCACTAAAATCGTCACGAGCCGAGCTATATGGCTTCAGTGCGATAATATTTGTTCTCACTAATTTTTCTAATTCGACCATGACTTACTTAATATTTTTCAATCTAATAGATACGGCATTTTTATGCGCAAACAATTGTTCTGCCTCAGCCATTAATTCAATACTTGGACCAATTTCTTGTAAGCCCGTTTTACTAAGCTCTTGAAAGGTTAGTTTCTTAATAAAACTATCGAGAGAAACCCCACTGTAGCTCCGTGCAAATCCATTGGTAGGTAAGGTATGATTGGGCCCACTAGCATAATCACCAGCACTTTCGCAACTATAATTACCTAAAAATACAGAACCTGCGTGCTGCACTAAATGTGTAAAGGAATGATAGTCATCAATGGCTAAAATAAGATGTTCGGGCGCATAGTAATTACTAAATTCAATACATTCTTCGATTGAATGAAACACAATCGACAAACTATTTTTTAAAGCTGCCGCTGCAATTGTTTGCCTAGGCAATAAACGAATTTGTTCCTTTATGGCTTTGTCAACATCATTAAGCATTTTTTCACTGGTAGAAAGCACAACAACTTGACTATCTACGCCATGCTCTGCTTGCGAAAGCAAATCGGCAGCCACATAGGCCGGTATAGCTGTATCGTCGGCAATGATTAAAACTTCACTTGGCCCCGCCGGCATATCGATAGCTACCCCATTTTTAAAAGCTCTTTGTTTAGCTGCAGTTACAAATTGATTCCCAGGTCCAAAAAGTTTATCTACTTTAGGTATAGTAGCGGTGCCATATGTCATAGCTGCAATTGCTTGAATGCCGCCAACAGCTACAACCCTTTGTATGCCTAATAAATGTGCCGTATATAAAATTGCTGGGTGAATAGTCCCTTTCCTATCCGGTGGAGTGCATAATACAATTTCCTTACAACCCGCTATAACAGCAGGCACACCCAACATTAAAACGGTTGAAAACAGCGGTGCGGTACCTCCAGGAATATAAATACCTACATTTTCTATAGCCCTACTTTCTCTCCAACACATAACACCTTTCGATGTTTCTATCATTAAGTTTTTATCTTGCTGTGCCAAATGAAATTTTTCAATATTTTTTTTAGCAAGCTTGATGGCTGCTTGCAATTCTTTAGTAAGCATTTTTTCAGCTATTTTAAGCTCGGCAGCACCAACTATAAAAGAATCCAATTCCACCTTATCATACTTTTTGGTGTATTTATGAATGGCAGTATCTCCATGTGTTTTTACTTCAGAAAATATTTGATCTACAATTTGAAGTAAATGTGCTTGTTCAACAATTGGCCGTTGGGATAAAGACGCCCATTGTTCTTTTTGGGGATAAGAAATCCTTTGCATGAATAGTAACGTTTTACAATTTAAAGTATCATTTTTTCGATGGGTACAACTAAAATTCCTTGTGCCCCTAATTGTTTTATTTGACCAATGATTTCCCAAAACTGATCTTCTTTTATAACCGAATGTAGGCTACTCCAACCCTCTTCTACTAAAGGCAATATAGTGGGCGATTTCATTCCAGGCAATACAGCGGTTATTTTCTGAATAGCATCATTGGGCGCATTAAGTAGGATGTACTTATGCTCAGCTGCTTGTTTTACCGATTGAATTCTAAAAAGCAATTGATCTAAAATAACCTGTTTCTCAGCTATTAAATTTTGATTAGCAATAAGCACGGCCTCACTTTTAAAAATTACTTCTACTTCTTTAAGACCATTCATAAGCAAGGTGCTTCCGGTACTTACAATATCGAAAATTGCATCTGCCAAACCAATGCCCGTTGCAATTTCAACACTCCCTCCTATTTCTTCTACGGTAACGGCTATGTTTTTTTCCCTAAAAAAACGCTGTAAAATCTTAGGATAACTAGTAGCAATTTTTTTATTTACAAAGTAATGCAAACCTTCATATTGCTCATCTTTAGGTATAGCTAAAGAAAGCTTGCACTGGGCAAAACCTAAGTGATGGATCACTGCTACTTTTTTATCTTTTTCCCAAACTTCATTTTCACCGAGTATACCGATATCGGCTACACCTTGCTCTACATATTGGGGTATATCATCATCACGCAGGAATAAAATTTCTACAGGAAAATTAGCAGCTGCCGCTTTTAGTTTACGATCGCTATTTGCAATTTTTATTCCACACTCTTTAAGAAGTTGAATTGATTTTTCGCTGAGTCGACCTGATTTTTGAATAGCAATTTTTAATGTTGTCATGAACTTAAAATCTTAAAATAATTAATAACACCCAAGGGTATAACTTATGAAATCAGGAAATTTACTTTTTAGCCTAACTTGAATTGTAACTGGAAAACGACTTGCAATTCAACATCTATACACAAGCCTATAGCCTTTTCACAAAATGATAGCAAATGTACGGCTATTTTAATAATATCATAAAGCTGTGTTTTATGATATTGTTAAAATAAATACAAATCAAAATTACTTCAGACTAATTAATTCAATTGCTAGGAATGTATTTACAAAAAATAGTAGTTTTACAAAATTAGAACTCGTTATTATGAAAAAATTGAATAATTCCGTTGATAAGTTTTAAAACGTTGCCATCAATACAGCATCTAGCCACCAAGTCTTTTATTAAATATCTGTCGTTATTAATCATTAAAAAATAATCCTTATGAGCCAACAAGAACAATTTATTAGTACTATTAAAGAAGGTTATACCAGCAAAGGTAAAAGTTTAGTTTTAGGCGTAGCCATGCTCAACGGTAAAGCCATTAGTGATGCAGCAGTTGCTGTACCTTTAAAAACATTGAATAGACACGGTCTTATTGCAGGTGCAACCGGAACAGGGAAAACAAAAACCATTCAAGTATTATCGGAGCAGTTGTCTGGTTTTGGCATACCCGTATTAATGATGGATATAAAAGGCGACTTTTCCGGTATCGCTATGAAGGGTGAAGAAAAATCGTTTATCACAGAGCGACATACAAAAATCAATATCCCATTTGAGCCCAAAGCCTACCCTGTTGAGTTGCTGACCCTGTCGGAGCAAGAAGGCGTGCGTTTGCGAGCTACAATATCTGAATTTGGACCTGTATTGTTTTCAAGAATACTAGATTTAAATGACACCCAATCAGGAGTTGTTTCTATCATTTTTAAATTTTGCGATGATCAGAAAATGCCTTTATTAGATTTGAAAGACATCAAAAAAATGATCCATTATATAACCGCAGAAGGCAAAGCTGAAATTGAGGCTACCTATGGTAAAATTTCTACCGCCACAACGGGCACCATTTTGAGAAAAATTATAGAACTAGAACAACAAGGGGGCGATGTATTTTTTGGAGAAACCTCTTTTGATGTTCATGACTTAATGCGCATTGATGAGCAAGGTAAAGGTTATATCAACATTTTACGACTAACTGATATTCAAGATAAGCCCAAGCTATTTTCCACGTTTATGCTCAGCTTATTAGCCGAAATTTATTATAGCATGCCAGAAAAAGGAGATGCAGAGCAACCAGAGCTTATAATTTTCATTGATGAAGCACATTTAATTTTTAAAGAAGCTAGTAAAGCGCTTTTAGAACAAATAGAGACCATCGTGAAATTGATCCGATCGAAAGGCGTTGGCATTTACTTTATCACCCAAAATCCAATGGATGTACCTGCTGGTATCTTAGCACAATTAGGCTTAAAAGTGCAGCATGCCTTAAGAGCTTTTACGGCCAATGACCGACAAGCGATAAAACAAACTGCAGACAACTATCCGAGTTCTGACTTCTATAAAACAGATGAAGTGTTGACGAGCCTTGGGATAGGCGAAGCATTTGTTACTGCCTTAAGCGAAAAGGGCACACCTACCCCGCTAGCCGCAACAATGCTTAGGGCACCAGAAAGCAGAATGGACATTTTGAGTCCGGAAGAGATTGTTTTGATTAATGCATCCTCTAAATTGGTAAAAAAATATGCAGAAAGCATAGATAGAGAAAGTGCTTTTGAACTTCTTGCAAAGCGAATAAGTGAAGCAGAAGAAGCTACGACTTTACAAACAAAAAATAGCGATGAAGATAAAAAAACTACCGCTAAAGCAGACAGTGGGATGAGTAAATCGGTAATAAAAGCGGTAACGAGTGCCAGTTTTATTAGAGGTGCTTTTGGCATAATAATGAAGCTATTGAAGAAATAAGATTGAGAATGAGATTGAGGTTAAGGATGATAATTAAACAAGAACAAATGTACCTTAACCTCAGCTTCAATCTTGGCCTCAACTTTAAGCTTGGCCTCAACATATTCGGTATAAGATTAAATTATTACACAAAAAATAGGTTATTTTGCTGAATTATTAAATGAACCATTTATGCATACAGCCATTGACCTTTTATATTTTACTATTCCAACGCTTATTTCGTTGCTCATCGTTTATCTAATCGTCAGTAAGTTCAACGATAAAGAAACGGCAGCAAAACGCATAGCACTCCTCCAGTCTAATCATGATACGGCTTTCCGTATGCGACTACAGGCATACGAACGCTTAGCTATGTTGATAGAGCGCACACACCCTCGCCAATTAATTCCGAGAGTGTATACCAGTGGCATGACCGTTCAAGAATTGCAACAGGCCTTGGTCATTACGATTAATGCAGAGTTTGAGCACAATTTATCACAACAGATTTATGTTACTGCAAGCACTTGGCAATTGATTCGTATTTTTAAAGAGCAAGAAATTAATATGATCAAACATATTTCCAGCACAATAAACCCAAGCGAACCAGCAAGCATCTTGCATCAACAAATTGTGAATTATCTAATTACTACCGAATCAGAAACGCCTTCAGAAACAGCTATGCAAGCTATACAAGCAGAAGCAAAGAGTTTATTGACACAAGGAATTTAAAGCCCGAAGAATAGCAAATTATGAGTACTAAAAAGAAATTTACCACCGATGCTGATATAGAAATTAAAGCATGCTATACAGCGCCCGTGGCTATGATAGAACATCCAGGAAGCTTCCCTTTCACTAGAGGCGTGCACGAAGAAATGTATAGAGAGCGTTTGTGGACCATGCGACAATATGCAGGCTTTAGTACGGCAGAAGCATCAAATGAACGCTATCATTTTTTATTAAATCAAGGTGTCATGGGGCTTTCCGTAGCCTTTGATTTACCCACTCAAATTGGATACGATTCCGACCATCCCATGTCGGAAGGTGAAGTAGGTAAAGTGGGTGTAGCTATTGATTCTATTGAGGATATGGAAATTCTTTTCAAGGGCATCAACTTGCAAGATATTTCTACATCCATGACTATTAACGCTACTGGTTTTATTTTGTTAGCGTTTTATATTGGCTTAGCAAAACGACAAGGTGCTGATGTAAAAAAATTATCAGGCACCATACAAAATGATATTTTAAAAGAATATGCAGCAAGAGGCACTTATATCTACCCTCCTACGCCATCTATGCGTATTATTACTGATATTTTTGAATATTGCAGTAAAGAAGTGCCTAAGTGGAATACGATTTCCATCTCTGGCTATCATATCCGCGAAGCAGGGGCAAATGCTGTACAAGAATTGGCCTTTACCCTATCTAATGGAAAGGCTTATTTAAAAGCAGCTATCGAAAAAGGTTTAGATATTAATGTATTTGCGCAACGCCTATCTTTCTTCTTTAATGCGCATAATAACCTATTTGAAGAAGTTGCAAAATTTAGAGCAGCAAGAAGAATGTGGGCAAATATCAGTAAAGAACTAGGTGCTACCGATCCAAAAGCACAAATGCTTCGTTTTCATACGCAAACAGGCGGCAGCACACTTACTGCTCAACAACCACAAAATAATATTGTACGCGTAGCTATTCAAACGATGGCAGCCGTATTGGGAGGCACTCAATCTTTACATACCAATGGTTTTGACGAAGCTCTTTCTTTACCTACGGAACAAGCGGCAGGCATTGCTTTAAAAACACAACAAATTGTAGCGCATGAAAGTGGCATAACCCAAACGGTAGATCCACTAGCAGGATCTTATTTTGTAGAGCAATTAACCAATGAAATGGAAGCGGCTGCAAATGAATTAATAGCAAAAATAAATGCTATGGGTGGTGCAGTGAAAGCGATAGAGCAAGGTTATATTCAAGAAGAAATTGCGAAATCGGCTTATGCTTACAATAAAGCTATTGAAGATGGTAGTAAGATAATTGTGGGTGTCAATAAATTTACCAATAAGGAAATAAATGATACACCACTTTTAAAAATTGATGATAGCATTAGAGAACAACAAAGCGAAAAATTACGTTTACTACGTGCTAAACGAGATGCTACTAAAGCTGCTGCCAGCATTGAAAGTATAAAAGCGGCGGCTACATCAACAACTAATTTAATGCCCATTGTTATTGAGGCAGTAGAAAACCTATGCACCTTAGGAGAAATTTCTGATGCGTTAAGAGCTGTTTGGGGAGAGTATAAAGGTTAAACTAATTAACTATGAAATCATTTGATGTTCCATTACAATTTAGAAGTGCATTAATGAGTGCTATTAAAAATAAACGTAAACAAGCCGACAAGCTAAAAAAAGATGTAAGTCCCACCTCTTTAGCGATCGGTTCGTTGAGCATTTCTTTGGCGCGTCATTTTGGTTTTTGTTATGGAGTAGAAAATGCAATTGAAATTGCTTTTAAAGCAGTTGATGAAAATCCAACGAAGCGTATTTATTTATTGAGTGAAATGATTCACAATCCAGGGGTAAATGCTGACTTATTGCAATCGGGCGTTCAATTTATCATGGATACAAAAGGTAAACAATTAATACCCTGGGATCAAATTCAAGCAGCTGATATCGTAATCATTCCTGCTTTTGGCACTACAGTTGAGATTGAACAATTACTTAAAGAAAAAGGCATAGAGCCTACACGATACGAAACCACTTGTCCGTTTGTAGAAAAGGTATGGAATAGAGCAGAGAAAATCGGTCAAGATGGCTATACCATTATCGTACATGGCAAACCCCAACACGAAGAAACAAGAGCTACTTTCTCGCATAGCAAGGAGCATGCACCAACGCTGGTTATTAATGATATGAGCGAAGCCATTACACTTAGTGCTTTTATAAATGGAGAAAAAGACCTGAGTTTGTTTTTTGAAACCTTTAAAGGTCAGTATAATGAAGGCTTTGATCCACACAAGGACTTACAACGTATTGGTGTTGTCAATCAAACAACGATGTTGGCTAGCGACACTCAAGCTATCGCCGAATATTTAAAACAAATAATGATAGCCCATTATCAACTTAACGAGTCTACTATTGCAAATCATTTTGCAGATACTAGAGACACGTTATGTTATGCAACCAACGATAATCAAAGTGCCGTGCAAGCAATGCTAGAAACCCCAGCAGATATGGCGATTATTATTGGTGGCTACAATAGCTCTAATACCTCTCATTTGGTAGAATTATGCGAAACGAAAATACCAACCTACTATATAAAAGATGAGCTTTGTTTATTAGACAATTTACAAATAGTGCATTTTAATTTTCATACCAAAGAACAACTACAGAGCGCTTTTGACACCTCCGCAAAACACATCTTAATAAGCGCCGGCGCTTCTTGTCCAGATACGGTAGTAGAAAGAGTCATAGCGCGTATTTGCTTATTACACCAAGAAGAAGTGGCATTTGAAGCATTAAAAGCAAGTTGGATTTAAAATAAAAAAAACGCCATTGAAATCAATGGCGCTTTTTTTAATCTTGTTAGTGATATTACCATAATTGAACGCGTAAAGAATCCGCTAGGTATAATTTATTTTTGGGCGTTACTTTAAATGCTTCATAAAACTCTGGAATATTTGGCATAGGACCATTTACACGTTGCTTTGCAGGGGCATGTACATCGGTTACAATTTGAGAAGCAATACTCTCGTCTCTATAACTATACATCCAACCCAAAGCATAGCCTAAGAAGAAGCGTTGTAAAGGTGTATAACCACTAATTGTTTTTCCTGCTTTGTAAGCAGCTGTTAATTTGAAAGCGTCTAAACCAATTAGTAATCCACCTAGGTCAGCTAAGTTTTCACCTAAGGTTTGTTTACCATTAATATGCATGGTATCTACAGCAATCATATTACTAAACTGATTAACTAAATTTTGAGCACGCTTTGTAAATTGTTCTTCATCGGCAGTGCTCCACCAATTTTTCAAATTACCTTTTGCATCAAATTGTCGGCCTTCATCATCAAAGCCATGCGTTATTTCATGACCAATAGTAGAGGCTGCTGCATAACCATATACCAATGCATCATCTAATTCTTCATCTCTAAAACCAGGCACAGTGAATATACCAGCTGGCAATACAATTTCGTTGTTAGATGGATTGTAATATGCATTGTATGTTTGCGGAGTCATATCCCATTCTGTTCTATCTACTGGCTTACCATATTTGCTCAACGAATAGGCATTCCACCAAGCATTAGAGCGCATCATATTTAATGCAAAAGAAGAAGCATCGATTTTTAATGATGAAAAATCTTTCCATTTTTCTGGATAGCCCACTTTCTTGGTTATAGCCGATAATTTAGAGAGCGCTTTTTGTTTAGTACTATCTGTCATCCAAGTTAATTTTTCAATTCTCGCTTTATAGGCATCGCGTACATTCTCAACCATATCTTCGTAACGTTTCTTAGCTGTTTCGTTGAAATATTCTTTCGCAAACAACTGACCTAATGCTTCCCCCATTGCTCCTTCTTCTGCATCTAAAACACGCTTCCATCTTGGACGTTGTGCTTTTGCGCCACGAATAGTTTTACCATAGAAATCGAATTTCGCATTTACGAAAGCGGTACTTAAATAACTTGCATAATCATTAACTAGATGAAAGCTCATATAGTCTTTCAAGGTTTGCAACTCGGTAGATTTTAATAAGCTATTGAGTGCGTTTAAAAACTCAGGCTGTCCTACAATAATGGTATCTACATTTTTCAAACCAATTGTAGTAATAAGTTGCTTCCAATTTAAGGCATCGGTTTTTTTACTTAATTCCTCAATACTTATTTTGTTATAGTTGGCATACGGATCTCTTAAGGCTTCTAACTTTCTACTGTTCTTAGCTAATGCTTCTTCAAAAGTGAAAATTGCGTTTGCCATCTTGAACGCCTTACTTTCTTCATAGCCCATTAATTTAAATATACTTTGGATGTATGGCACATAAGCAGCTTTAATTTTGAGCGATTTTTCATCGGTATTGAAGAAATAATCTCTACTTGGCAAACCTAAACCACCTTGCCAAAGTTGATACGACATCAGTTCACTATTTTTAGCATCTTGACTTACGCCTTCACCAAAAAACACCCCTACACCATAGGTATGCATTTTTGCAGCTTGTAATAATAAGGTTGGAAGATCTTTTGCATTTTGAATTGCCGCTAATTCTTCTTTTAAAGGAGCCGCTCCTTGCTTTTCGATAGCTATGGTATCCATGGCTGCTTTCCAAAAATCACCAATTTGCTGATCAATGCCTTTAGCGCCATTTTTGGCAGCTGCCGCTTTGTTGATTTTTAGTTTTCTAGTATAAATTTCCTCATTCACTAATTGTCCAATACCCCAACTGGTTTCATCACCTGGAATGGGATTATGTTTCAGCCAAAAGCCATTGGCATAAGCAAAAAAATCGTCTGCTGGATTGATCGTAGTATCAATATTTTCAGCAAGAATATCTCGTTGTTTTGAAGTAGTGCAAGCCGATCCTACAATAGTAAGTAGCGCAATAAATAGACATACATTTTTTTTCATAAATAGAGCTTTGTGTAAAATTAATTTTGTTGAGTTTTAAATTCGCTAGTAAAATGGAATTCGATATCAGGATTATTTTGTCGTTCGGTATTCAAGAACCATTCGCTTTGTGCAAGATAAACAAGATTGCCATCTTTATCAGTCATGATATTACTTTGTTTGAACCTTACAAAATCCTCTACTTTTTTCTTATCGCCCGTAATCCAGCAAGCTTTATAAAATTGCAAGGGCACAAAGGCACAAGATGCACCATATTCTTGCAACAAACGATATTGAATTACCTCAAATTGAAGTTCACCCACGCAACCAATGATTTTTCTATTTCCTCCGTGTTGCGTAAATAATTGCGCCACCCCTTCATCGGTCAATTGATTTATTCCTTTCTCCAATTGTTTTGTTTTCATTGGATCTTTATTCACCAACTCTTTAAACAACTCCGGTGAAAACGTAGGAATTCCGGTAAATTGTAATTGTTCGCCTTCCGTAAGCGTGTCACCAATTTTAAAAGAACCCGTATCAAACAAACCCACTACATCGCCCGGAAAGGCTTCATCAATAACATCTTTTTCACGCGCTAAAAACGAATAAGGATTAGAGAACCTAATATCTTTTTCGTTGCGGGTATGCTTATAATATTTATTACGTTCAAATTTTCCACTGCAAACTCTTAAGAAGGCAATACGGTCTCTATGACGTGGATCTAAATTGGCATGTATTTTAAAAATAAACCCGGTGAACTTATCTTCGTTTACATCCACAAAGCGTTTATCGGTATTTCTACCAAGGGGATGAGGGGCTATTTCAATGAAGGTGTCAAGCAATTCTTTAACACCAAAGTTATTAACGGCAGAACCGAAAAATACGGGAGCAATTTTTCCTTGCATATAGGCTTCTTTATCCAAATCGCCATACACACCACTCAATAATTCTACATCTTCTCGTAATTGATCCGCATCTCGTTTACCAACTTTCTCATCTAATAATTCATCTGCCAAATCACTGATAGGAATGCTATTTTCATCGGTTGCTTTCTGACTAGCTGTAAATAAATTTAAACTATGCTCATGTAAGTTATAAACCCCTTTAAATTCTTTACCCATATTGATAGGCCAAGACAAAGGATGTAAAGAAATTTTTAGTTCTTTTTCAATTTCATCCAATAAGTCGAAAGGATATTTACCATCACGGTCCATTTTATTTACAAACACGATAATGGGGGTATCACGCATTCTACATACCTCAACCAATTTTCTAGTTTGCTCTTCTACCCCATTCACACTATCAATCACTAAGATTACACTATCAACAGCTGTGAGGGTACGGTAGGTATCTTCTGCAAAGTCTTTGTGACCAGGTGTGTCTAGTAGATTGATTAAAATATTTTTATACTCAAAACTCATTACGGAAGTAGCCACGGAGATTCCTCTTTGGCGTTCTATTTCCATGAAGTCGGAAGTAGCATGCTTTTTAATCTTATTACTTTTTACCGCCCCTGCTACTTGAATAGCACCGCCAAAAAGCAATAGCTTTTCAGTCAATGTAGTTTTACCTGCATCGGGGTGGGATATAATAGCAAAGGTTCTTCTTTTTTGTATTTCTTTTTGATATTTCATATAAAGGATCCGAAGCGCTAAGCGCTATATGGGTAAATAGATTTACGTAAATGGATAGCAAAAGTACGATACTTGTGGGAAAAATTCAGTGCTTTGTGGAATTTGAATAGTACTTCTATTTGGTTAGCAATTGAAATCATGCTTACCTTTACTTAAATTTAATACCAACAAGATGATAACGAAGCGCCTACACGATGATTTAGTGTTAGAATTTAAGGAAAACAAGAGAATGATCTATGAGCAATTGGAGTTATTAGATCCGCTGGGAGTAGCTTTATTAAAACCATCTGCTAGCAAATCCGCACCTAAATTTGCATTAATAATCCTCGAAATCTTGCTGTATGTATTAGCCTTAGGCTTTTTTGCATTACCCTTTCTATTTGAATACATCTATTTCTTCGAATTTATTGAAAAACTATATAGTAGAACGCGCAGTATTGGATTGAATCCAGGCGTTATTCAATATGCTTATTGGGGCACCATTAGTTTAGTTGTTATATTTGGAATACTATTTTTGATTATAGCTCGTCTTGTGCATGCCATTCGATTAAAAAACAATACACTCGTATTAGCAAAACAAACGGTAAAATCTATGGTTGCTACTCACTTAAAAAGAAAAGCATCAATGGATGCTACCGATCAACGCCACTTTTCTGAATTACCTAATGATCATCTTTATTTTGAAGATGAAAAAAATGCTAGCACCCACTCTTAAAATCTATTTATGACCCCTACCTTATTTGATAAAATACAAGAAACAAAACAATACATTCAATCAAAATATGCTACTACCCCATCTGTAGGTGTTGTTTTAGGCAGTGGCTTAGGCGACTTAGCTTCTAAAATTACTATGGAGTGTGAATTGAGTTATAAAGACATTCCTAATTTTCCGGTATCTACCGTTGAGGGTCATGCAGGCAAATTAATTTTTGGTCAGCTTGGTGGCAAAGCAACCGTTTTAATGTCTGGTAGATTTCACTACTATGAAGGCTACGACATGCAGCAAGTAACCTTTCCTATTCGCGTAATGCGTGCGCTGGGTGTAGAGCATTTGTTTGTATCTAATGCAGCTGGTGGCATGAATAAAAATTACAAAGTTGGAGATATTGTGATCATTCGAGATCATATTAATTTATTCCCAGAGCATCCGTTGAGAGGTAAAAACGATGAACGCTTAGGCGTGCGCTTTCCCGATATGAGTGAGCCGTATAATTTAAATACCATTGCCTTAGCAGAGAAGATTGCTAAAGAGCAAAAACTTCCTGTGCAAACAGGTGTATATATTGGATTACAAGGTCCCACC
>Ga0114980_10001400_pt1 | contig 17357 bp, 13 predicted proteins | sample S_140806_EF_Meta_FD_87018 | JGI IMG/M metagenome (GOLD analysis project Ga0114980, IMG submission 87018) | Freshwater microbial communities from Lake Simoncouche, Canada to study carbon cycling - S_140806_EF_MetaG | ecosystem: Environmental > Aquatic > Freshwater > Lake | place: Lake...
AAGTGGGAGGCCTTGCGCCTGCGGCGTCTCGCTATGCCGGGTTTTCTTCGCGCAAAGCATTGTGGTTGGCGCTCTTGGTCTCGGGTGGGGCCGCAGGTTTGGCGGGTGCTCTAGAAGTTGCGGGGCCTTTGGGACAGCTCACACCTTATGTGCCTTCAGGCTACGGTTTTGCCGCCATCATTGTGGCCTATGTGGGTCGACTGCATCCCATTGGCATGGTTTTTTCGGCAGTGCTCATGAGCATGTTCTACATCGGTGGTGAGCTGGCTCAGTCGCGCATGGGTTTGCCAAAATCCATCACGGGCGTTTTTCAGGGCTTGCTGCTTTTCAGTCTGTTGGCCTGCGATACCTTGATGACTTACCGCCTGCGTTGGCAGAGCAGGAGCGTGTGATGGAGTCTTATGCATTGCTTATTGCCGCCACGCTGAATGCAGGGACCGTCTTGGCCATTGCGGCCTTGGGCCTCCTCATCAATGAAAAAGCGGGCATTGTGAATTTGGGCGCTGAAGGCATGATGCTCTGCGCTGCCATTGCAGGATTTGCCGCGGTGGTTCACACGGGCAGCGATGTGCTGGGCTTTTTGGCAGGCATGACGGCTGGCGCAGTGTTGGCTACCGTGTTTGGACTTTTGGTCATCTACCTCGGAACCAACCAGTATGCAACAGGCCTGGCTTTGAGTTTGTTTGGCGTTGGATTCTCAGCCTTTGTGGGCATTGGCTATGTCCAAGAAAAATTGCCGCAACGTCCTGCCTTTGAAATTCCTTTCTTGGCCGACATCCCCCTGGTCGGGGCTGCATTTTTCAAGCAACACCCTCTGGTCTATGGTGTGATTGCCTTTGTGTTTGGTTTAATGTGGTTCTTTTACAAAACTCGCTCCGGCTTGGTGCTGCGTTCTGTTGGGGAGTCTCCCGAATCGGCGCATGCATTGGGCTATTCGGTACGCCGGATTCGTTTGTATGCGGTCATCGCAGGGGGCGCTTTGTGCGGCTTGTCAGGGGCTTACATCTCCGTCGCCTACACGCCTTTATGGGTTGAGGGCATGGTGGCAGGCAAAGGTTGGATTGCGCTGGCCTTGACCACCTTTGCAACCTGGCGGCCAGCCCGAATTTTGCTCGGTGCTTATCTGTTTGGGGGCGTCACCATGTTGCAGTTCCATTTGCAGGGTTTGGGGGTTCAAGTGCCCAGTCAGTGGCTTTCGGCACTGCCCTACATAGCGACCATTGTGGTTTTGGCCTTGATATCCAGAAATCCAGCCTGGATAAGGATCAACATGCCCGCATCACTAGGCAAACCCTTCCAACCCAGTTCATAATGTTTTTATTCGTGCAACCCTGTTCATCCAAAAAGGAAATTTCATGACAGTTCTGAACAAGCGATCGATTCTCAAAATCGCCGCCATCTCCATCGTCGCAGCGGCCGCTTTGGTGGCTTGCGGTAAAAAGGAAGAAGCCAAGCCAGCGGCGCCTGCTGCCAAGGCCGAGCCACTGAAAGTGGCATTTGCCTACGTTGGCCCTGTGGGTGACGGTGGTTGGACATTTGCACATGACAACGCCCGCAAAGAAGTTGAAAAACAATTTGGCGACAAGATCGTCACCAGCTTTGTTGAAAAAGTACCTGAAAGCGCCGATGCCGAACGCGTTTTCCGTGACTTGGCCAGCCAAGGCAACAAGGTGATTTTCGGCACCACTTTTGGTTACATGGACCCCATGCTCAAAGTGGCCGCAGACAACAAAGAAATCAAGTTTGAACATGCCACCGGTTACAAAACAGCCGACAACATGCGCACGTATGACAGCCGCACCTATGAAGGTGCTTACATGGCGGGCGTGATTGCGGGCAAGATGACCAAGACCAATACCTTGGGCGTGGTGGCTTCCATCCCAATTCCTGAAGTCATTCGCAACATCAACACCTTCACTTTGGGTGCGCAATCCGTGAACCCCAAAGTGAAGACCAAAGTGGTCTGGATCAACGAGTGGTTCAATCCGCCAAAGGAAACAGAAGCCGCGACATCCCTGATCAATGGTGGCGCCGACGTTTTGATGCAAAACACGGACTCTTCTGCCGTGTTGCAAACGGCCGAGAAAATGGGCAAGCGCGCTTTCGGTTGGGACTCTGACATGACTGCCTATGGACCCAAGGCTCACTTGGGTTCTGCAGTGATTAACTGGGGCCCTTACTACATCAAGGCCGTGGGTGAAGCACTGGAAGGCAAGTGGGCCACTGGCCAAAGCTGGTGGGGCGTGAAAGAAGGCGCCATCGACATGGTGTCTGTGGCTGCTGACGTGCCCGAAGATACTAAGAAAAAGGTCGACGAAATCAAGGCAGGTCTGAAAGACGGTAGCTTCTCCATCTGGAAAGGTCCTATCGTGGGACAAGACGGCAAAGAAGTGTTGGCCAAAGACGTTGTCGCTGATGACAAGTTCTTGGGTGGCATTAAGTTCTACGTCAAAGGCGTAGAAGGCAAAGTGCCTAACTGATTGGCTTTCAGTTGACCTGAAAACCGCGCTTCGCAAGGAGTGCGGTTTTTTTTGGTTAAAGTATTCACATGCCTTCCTACCATCACGTCATTGGTGCTCGTACTTATGTCTTTCATGACTTGAAAGACCTTTTGGCCAAGGCAACGCCAGCCAGATCGGGCGACAGCTTGGCGGGTATTGCTGCTGAGAATGCATCCCAAAGAGTGGCTGCGCAAATGGCCTTGGCAGACTTGCCACTGAAGACCTTGCTCAATGACTGTGTGATTCCTTACGAAGACGATGAAGTCACCAGGCTGATTGTGGATGAGCATGATTCAGAAGCGCTGTCATCCATTGCACATCTCACCATCGGTGATTTTCGAAATTGGCTGTTAAGTGATGAAGCAGATGCTGCAACACTCAAGATCATTTCCAAAGGCGTCACGCCTGAGATGGCGGCTGCAGTTTCAAAGCTCATGCGCGTTCAGGATTTGGTGGCGGTCAGCCAGAAATGTCAAACCATCAGCCAATTTCGAAACACCATCGGTTTAAAAGGTCGAATGGCTACACGCCTTCAACCCAACCATCCCACAGATGACATGACAGGCATTGCAGCCAGCATCGTTGACGGACTTCTTTACGGTGCTGGCGATGCGGTGATCGGCATCAATCCTGCCACCGACAACGTTCCTCAAGTCATCAAGATCGTGAACACGCTGAACGAGATTATTTCGCAATATCAAATTCCCACTCAATCTTGTGTCTTAACCCATGTGACCAACACGCTCATGGCCATCGAGGCTGGTGCGCCTGTCGACCTGGTGTTTCAATCCATTGCTGGCACCGAAGCGGCCAATCGAAGCTTTGGAATTGACTTGAAGCTTTTGCATGAGGCGCATGAGGCTGCCCAGTCTTTAAAGCGTGGCACGGTGGGTCAAAATGTCATGTACTTTGAAACGGGGCAGGGCAGTGCCCTTTCATCTAGAACCCATCAAGGCGTCGATCAACAAACTTGTGAAGCCAGGGCCTATGCGGTGGCTCGCAAGTTCAAGCCGCTCTTGATCAATTCTGTGGTTGGGTTTATTGGCCCAGAGTATCTGTTTGATGGCAAACAAATTATCAGAGCGGGTTTGGAAGATCATTTCTGCGGCAAGCTGATGGGCCTTCCTATGGGGTGTGATGTTTGCTATACAAATCATGCAGAGGCTGATCAGGACGATATGGATGTGTTGTTGACACTGTTGGGTGTTGCCGGGTGTAATTTCATCATGGGCGTCCCCGGTTCAGATGACATCATGCTCAACTATCAAACTACATCATTTCATGATGCGCTGTATGCCAGACGCGCACTGGGCCTTCTGCCTTCTCCAGAGTTTGAAGCATGGCTGCACACAATGGGCATATTGACCGAAAGGGAAGGGGTTCATTTGGGTCAAGCAATTCCTGCGAAATTTGCCCAAGCCTTGAGAAAATTAACGTGAGTCATCGCATTGCAGAAACCCACCCTGTTGTTGTCAATCCTTGGAGTGGATTGCGCCAATTTACGGCGGCCAGAATAGCGTTGGGACGAGCAGGTGTGAGTTTGCCCACTGCGCCCCAGTTGGCTTTTCAGTTGGCACATGCGCAAGCGAGAGATGCTGTGCATCAGTCCTTGGATGTGACTGCGCTGAAACAAAACTTGTTATCTCAATTGAGTTTGCCAGAATCGCAGTGCTTCATCTTGCACAGTGTTGCGGATAATCGTTCAGCTTATTTGAAGCGGCCAGATTGGGGCAGAAGACTGAGGGACTCATCTAAAAAGACCTTGGTTGAAGCATGTGCCATCAAGGACAAAAACGACCCAACAGCATCTTGGGATCTCGCCTTTGTGGTGGTCGACGGTTTGTCTGCACTCGCCATTGAAAACAATGCCGTCTCCTTTTTAAACGCGGCGTATCCAAAATTTATCAATGAGGGCCTGAGCATTGCACCTTTGACCATCGTTGAGCAGGGCCGCGTGGCCATTGGTGACGAAGTTGGTGAAATCCTAAAAGCCAAGCTGGTGGTCGTGATGGTTGGAGAGCGCCCAGGCCTTAGCTCCCCAGACAGCATGGGACTCTACATGACCTGGGAGCCCAAGACCGGATTGACCGATGAGCGCCGCAACTGCATTTCTAACATCCACAAAGCGGGTATGTCCCATGCTGAGGCTGTGCGCAAACTGGCCTACCTGATCAGGGAGGCCAGAGCCCGGCAGCTCACAGGGGTAGAGCTTAAAGACGAGACTGACGCCACCCAACTGTCAAAGCAAACCGCGGATCAGAATTTTCTGCTTGCTTGAAATCCTTGTTATGGTTTTTGAGCAGCTGCTGCAAAATTGCCTGCATAGACATTCAAAAACTTGGCGGGGTTTAAAGCTTTGCGAATGGCGGCATTGACTTCTTCCAAAGTGCTTGCCTCAATTTGGGCGTCTACTTTTTCAGTATAGGCCAACGTTCTGTTGGCCGCCGTTTGCGCCACATGGCCAGCCGCTAATGAACGGTCTTGCGCGCGGTTAATTTTGCGTTCTTCTTGCAAACCTTTTTTGGCGTCAGCCAATTCTTCCGCTGTGATGCCGTCGTTGACAAACTTGGTGAGCTCTTCTTGGACGGCTACCTTCAACTTACCCAGATTTTGAGGCGCATAAATGGCATAAAGCACCCACATGCCTGAAGGCTCAAACGAACTGGCACTGAGTTGGCTACCTGCACCATAGCTCAAACCATCTTTTTCACGCAAACGGCCAAGCAGGCGAGATTTGGCACCACCACCCAACACGCGATTGGCCAATTGCAACGGAATAAAATCTTTTTCAGAGTCTTGCAAGGCCAAAGGGAGACCCGCCAAGAAAAAGGCATTGGCTTTGTCGGGCGCTTCCAAATGAATGGCTCCGGGTTGAGCCGATTTGGTTTCGGCCTTTAAGCGGGTGTAGGCTTTTGGACTGACCCAATCACCAAAGAGTTGTGTCAATTGCGACTTCACAGCCTCGCTGTCAAAGTCACCTACCAAGGCAAACTCACTGTGATTGGCGCCGTAGTAGTTGCTGTGAAACTGTTTGACTTGTTCAAGCTTGGCGGCTTTGAGGGCTCCAATGGACTCGTCCAAGCTGCGGGAAGCGCGAATGTCTCCTTTTTTGTAGACTTCCAAGGCCAAGGCCATGGCTTGTGAGCCCATGGCATTGGGGTCACTGCGCTGGCTTTCGAGGCCGGCAGTGCTTTCTTGAACCAGCAAGTCAAACTCTTTCTCTGCAAAACTGGGTTTTCGCAAAATGTCTCGAATCAAATTCTGGACCTCTGGCAAGTTTTTGCGAACCGTATCAAATCGAACCGTGATGGTTTGTCCACCACCCGTGACTTCGATTTGGGTTTTCAATTCATCCAACTTGGCTGAAATTTCAGAGCGTTGCAAATTGCCAGCACCGCGCATCAGCAAGTTGGCGGTGAGGCTTGAACTGGTGGCTTGATTGAACAGCGAAGCTTCATCGCCGAAGCGCAAGGTAAAGACGCCGCTGACAGTTTCGCCACGCGTTTTCTTGGGTGTCAAGATGAGCTTCATGCCGTTGGCTAAAGCCAAACGTTGAGTGCGCTTTTCGATGTTGGCGGGGCTGATGTCAAACACTTCGCCTTCGCTGGCGGCTGCTTTGCCTTTGTAGTCTGCAACCAGTTTGGCAACGTCTACTGGCTCAGGCAGTTTGCTGCGGTCTGGTGTGGCAGTGGGAATGAATTGCCCCAGTGTGCGATTGCTTTCTTTGAAATAGTTGGCAGCCACAGATTGGAGGTCTGCTAATTTTAAATTTTCAATTCGATCGCGTTGCAAAAAAAACAAGCGCCAATCGCCGTTGGCAATGGACTCTGAAAGCTGAACTGCCAATTTTTGAGGGTCATTGATGGTTTTATCGATGTCGCTCAACAGACTGGCTTTGGCGCGCTTGAGTTCTTCTTCGGTCACGGGCTTCTTTGGCAAGCTTTCCAATTCTTCCAGTAAAACTTTGCGAACTTCTGTGAGGCTTTGCGTTTTGCTCAGCTCGGCCATGAACAGCACATAGCCTCTCTCAGCCAATTCAAAATTCCAAGGACTGACATTGACGGCTAATTTTTTCTCGACCAAATTTTGATGCAGCCTGCCATTGGGTGTGCCGCCCAAGACTTCACTCAAGACAGCCATGGCTGCTGAGTCGGGATGGCTAGCTGCCGCTGTGTGATACAGGACTGCTGACAATTGAGAGTCGCCTGTTCTGCGCACCGTTACTTCGCGATTGCCATCTTGCGCTGGGTCTTGTGTGTAAGTGGGTTCAAGCACGCGTTTGGGTTTGGGAATGGCGCCGAATACCTTTTGTATCCATGCGAGGGTGTTGTTGGCTTCAAACTTGCCCGCCACAAGCAAAACTGCATTGTCAGGTTGGTAGTACTTGCGATAAAAGTTTTGCAGGTTTTCAATCTTGACGTTTTCAACATCGGTGCGTGCGCCAATGGTGCTTTTGCCGTAGTTGTGCCAATCAAATGCGGTGGAGGCCATGCGCTGCCACAGCATCATGTGGGGGTTGTTCTCACCGCTTTCCATTTCATTGCGAACCACCGAAAATTCGGTGTCTAAATCTTTGCGCGCAATGAGGCTGTTGACCATTCGATCGGCTTCCATTTCCAGTGCCCATTTCAGGCTGTCAGGATTGGCGGGAAAGGTTTCGTAGTAGTTGGTGCGATCGTAGAATGTGGTGCCATTGAAATCCATGCCGCGCTTGCCCAACTCCTCGAATACATTGCCACGAGAGGTCGTGCCTTTGAAAACCATGTGCTCAAGCAAATGCGCCATACCGGTTTCACCATAGTTCTCATGCCGGCTGCCCACCAAATAAGTGATGTTCACCGTGGTGGTGGGCTTGGACGCATCGGGCGCCAACAACACGCGCAAGCCATTGCTCAGCCGGTATTCGGTAATGCCCTCAACTTGAGTGACCGCTTTCAATGCTGTAGCCGCGCTCTGCGACCATCCAGCAAAAGGAACCCAACAGCTGGCTGACAGGATGGAAATTTGAATCCAACGAGAAATGGGTATTGATCGCATGAGGGGGAACTTCTTTGCAAGAACGAAAAAGAAACTTTATACACCTGCCTTAGAATACACCCTGAATACCTGCGCACCGGCAGGTGTTTATTTTCTTCAACCGGTGCCATGTAGAGGACTACCATGTACAAAAACCTCGCAGCCGCAATCGCGGCCGCCTGCTTTTTATCGCCCACTTTTTGCCTTGCCGCTGAGCCTTCGCAGCCAGTTTCCAAAGGCCCTGTCAAAGCAGCTTTTGTGTATGTCACGCCTGTATTTGATGCAGGCTGGACACGACAGCACGACGAGGGCCGCAAAGCTGTTGAAAAGGCTTTGGGCTCTGCCGTTAAAACCACCGTTGTTGAAAATGTGGCCGAAGGCACTGACTCGGAGCGTGTGGTGCGCGACTTAGCGCAACAAGGTCACGATGTGATTTTCACCACCAGCTTTGGCTACATGGAGCCCACGCTCAAGGTGGCCAAAGAGTTTCCCAATGTGAAGTTTGAGTCGATCACGGGCTACAAAACCGATGTGAATGTCTCCGTGGCCAATGCGCGCTATTACGAGGGCCGATATTTAGCGGGTGTGGCCGCAGGGCGCATGACGCAATCCAATGTGGCGGGCTACGTGGCGGGCTTTCCCATTCCTGAAGTCTTGCAAGGACTGAATGCCTTTACCCTGGGAATGCGCTCTGTGAATCCCCAAGCTCAGGTTAAAGTGATTTGGCTGAACGCATGGTTCGATCCAGCCAAAGAGCGCGACGCGGCCTTTACCTTGTTCAATCAGTCGGTTGATGTCATTACCTTTCACACAGCCTCCAATGCTGTGATGGTGGCGGCCCAAGAACGCGGCAAGATGGCCATTGCCTATCACTCTGACATGCGCAAAGTGGCGCCTGATGCTCAGTTGATGGCGGTCACGCATGAGTGGGGCCCCTATTACACACAGCGCGTCATTGATGTGCAAAAGGGCCAGTGGCGCAGCGGCAATGTGTGGGCAGGTTTGAAGGAGGGCATGATTCGCGTTGGCGATTTTGGCCCCAAGTTGCCTGCCAAAGTGCGCGATGAAATTGTGAAGGTACAGCAGGACATCGCCCAAGGCAAACGCCATCCTTTTCAAGGTCCAATGGCCGACAACGAAGGCAAATCAATTTTGGCTGTCGGTCAGAAACTGACCGATGTTCAAATTTTGAACATGAACTATGGTGTGGCTGGCGTGGTCGGAAAAATAAGTCCTTGAAGCTGGATGATTGAAACAAAAAAGCCTGCGTTTCAAAGCAGGCTTTTTGTTCAGCATCAGTGCTTGCTAGCTATCAAGCTGAATATTGCGGGCCTTTGCAAGTTGGGTCCAGCGGGCCAGGTCGGCCTTCATGTAGGCTGCAAATTCTGCCGGCTTCATGGGCATCAGTTCAACGGCTTCAGAGCTTAATTTTTCTTTGAAATCGGGCTGAGCCAAAACAGCCAGCATGGCATCGTTCAGGGTTTTGACAATGGCTGCTGGCATGTTGGCAGGTCCCACCACACCATACCATTGCTGGGCATCAAAGCCCTTCAGCCCCATTTCTTCTAAAGTGGGAATGTCCTTCACTTGGGGATGACGCTTGGTGCCAGTGACTGCCAGAGCGCGAATGCGGCCGCTGCGAATATGAGGCAAAGCTGCGGCCAAGCCAGGGAACATCATTTGAGTTTGGCCGCCAATCAGATCGGTGATGGCGGGTGCAATGCCGCGGTAAGGAATGTGCACCATGAAGCTGTTGGTTTGCAGCTTGAACAACTCAGCCGTGAGGTGCGTCAATGATCCGGCGCCTGCGGAGCCATAAGAGAGGCGTCCAGGGTTTTGCTTCACATAATCCATGAAAGCCTTGAAATTTTGGGACGGCAAACTGGTGTTGATGCACAGCACATTGGGGGTTGAACCAATCATGCCAATGGGGGTGAAATCTTTTTCTGCATCGTAAGGCAGTTTGCGTGTGGCGGGGGCTGTGCCATGAGTGGCCACATAGCCTTGCATCAAGGTATAGCCATCCGCTGCTGCACGTGCTGTATTTTGAGAAGCGATCACGCCGCCGCCGCCGCCAATGTTGTCCACCACGACAGATTGCCCCAACACTTTTGCCCAACGCTCGCAAAGTGCTCGCCCTACCATGTCGGACCCGCCCCCTGCAGACACCGGCACAATGTAACGAATGGGTTTGGTGGGATAGGCTGCTTGCGCTTGGGCCAAGCCCGGAATGCTCAGCAACAATGGGCTCGCTTGGAGCAGGGTGCGTCTTTTCATAATTTCACTGGTCAAAAGCTAAGTCAAACAAAGTTTAGCTCACACTGCTTCAAGTTGACTTGCGCTGGGGCGAAGAAGCCTTGAATTCTCCTCATAATTCTGATGGGCACAATTACAATGTCAGCTTAAACCCAGAATGTTGGAAAGACCAAGAGATGAGCATTAAAAGCGACAAGTGGATCCGCCGTATGGCACAAGAGCAAGGCATGATTGAGCCTTTCGAGCCTGGCCAAGTGAGACAAAACGCTTCAGGCGAAAAAATAGTCAGCTACGGCACCAGCAGTTATGGCTACGACATCCGTTGCGCCCCCGAGTTCAAGGTGTTTACCAACATTTACAGCACAGTGGTCGATCCTAAGAACTTCGACGAAAAAAGCTTTGTCGACATCCATTCCGATGTTTGCGTGATCCCCCCCAACAGCTTTGCTTTGGCCCGAACCATGGAATATTTCCGTATTCCCCGAAATGTCCTCACCATTTGTCTGGGCAAAAGCACCTACGCCCGCTGCGGCATCATCGTCAACGTGACCCCCTTCGAGCCCGAATGGGAGGGCTACGTCACCCTCGAATTTAGCAACACCACCCCCCTACCAGCTAAGATTTACGCTGGAGAGGGCTGTGCCCAGGTGCTGTTCTTCGAAAGCGACGAAGTTTGCGAAACCAGCTACAAAGACCGAGGCGGAAAATACCAAGGCCAAGTGGGTGTCACATTGCCTAAGACCTAAAGTGCGACAATAGCGGGTTAATGACCGACTCTTTTTCAAATCTATCGCTGGCTGAACCGCTGGCACGAGCCGTGGCCGAAATGGGCTACGAATCCATGACCCCCATCCAAGCCCAGGCCATTCCTGTGGTCTTGACCGGGAAAGACGTGATGGGCGCTGCGCAAACAGGTACCGGTAAAACCGCTGCCTTTTCTTTGCCCCTGCTGCAGCGACTGCTCAAACACGAGAACACCTCTACATCACCTGCACGCCACCCCGTGCGGGCCTTGGTGCTTTTGCCCACGCGCGAACTGGCTGACCAAGTGGCGCAGCAAATCAAACTGTATGCCAAGTACACCCAGATGCGCAGTGCCGTGGTGTTTGGCGGCATGGACATGAAGCCCCAAACCCTAGAGCTCAAAAAAGGTGTTGAAATTTTGGTTGCCACACCTGGCCGATTGCTGGACCACATTGAAGCCAAGAATGCTGTGCTCAACCAAGTTGAATATGTGGTGCTAGACGAAGCCGACCGCATGCTCGACATAGGCTTCTTGCCAGACTTGCAGCGCATCTTGAGTTTCTTGCCCAAGCAACGCACCACCTTGTTGTTTTCGGCCACTTTTTCACCTGAAATTAAACGCTTGGCAGGAAGCTATCTACAGGATCCCATCACCATTGAAGTCGCGCGTCCCAACGAAACAGCCTCCACCGTAGAGCAGCGTTTTTACAGTGCGCAAGATGATGACAAGCGCAGGGTTGTCAAAGCGGTTTTAAACCAGCGCGGCATCAAGCAAGCCTTCATCTTTGTCAACAGTAAACTGGGCTGCGGGCGATTGGCACGCTCTTTAGAACGAGAAGGCCTTGTCACGGCTGCTTTGCATGGCGACAAGACCCAAGACGAACGACTCAAAGCCCTCGAGGCTTTCAAAAAAGGCGAGGTCGATTTGTTGGTCTGCACGGATGTCGCAGCCCGAGGCCTCGACATCAAAGACGTGCCTGCTGTGTTCAATTTTGATGTGCCCTTCAATGCCGAAGATTATGTGCACCGCATTGGCCGAACTGGCCGTGCTGGGGCTTCTGGTTTGGCCGTGACTTTGGTGTCCCCCTCCGACATGCGCTTGGTAGCCGACATTGAAAAGCTCATTAAGACCAAACTTCAAGTTGAAAGCTACCCCCTTGAAGAAGAACGTTCGCGAGGCAATCTTGGTGAAGGCCGGCTTGAAGATCGAAGCGAAGGACGCCGAGAAGACAGGCGACCAGAGCGAGGTTTTGAGCGGCGACGAGATGAAGATGCTCCTCGAGACCGTCGCAGCAGTTTCCGGCCCCCGCAAGTTTCAAGGGACCCCTTCTTTGAGAAACCTTACGAGGCCCCTAGCATGGCGCAAGCGGCAGCGGCCTCTTGGGAGGCATCTCCCAAAGCCACAGCATCTCGCTCAGGTATTTCTGCCAACATCAAGCCCAAGCGCAAAGTGGCGGCTTTGTTCAAGTCTGGCGAATAAGAACTAAGCCAGGGCCAAAATCAGGGCAAAGGATTGGGTTGATTTGAAACCCGTCAATTTTTCGGGTGTGGCCATTCAGACACAAAAAGTTGACATTCCCCTGTCAAAATACAGGGATGAAAATCAAGACATCTGCCTCACTCGCCGTTGTGTCACTCATCTCACCTTGGGGATTGGCTCAGACAGCCCCACCTGCCAATGCGCCTGTTCAGGACATGGGTCGGGTTGAAATTAAAAGCAACCGCGACAACACCATGGAAGAGCGCCGTCAATCCACGGCCGCCAAAATTGTGATTGGCAGGGAAGAGCTTGACAAACAAGGTGATAGCACTTTGGGTGAAGTTTTAAAACGCCTGCCTGGCGTCACCATTCAGGGTGCGCCGGGTCGTGGTGGTGCCATTCGCATGCGTGGTTTGGGTGGTGGCTACACCCAGATCTTGTTGGACGGGCAACGCGTACCGCCCGGTTTCTCCATAGAGTCTTTGACACCTGAGATGGTGGAGAAGGTAGAAATTTTACGCGCGCCAACTGCTGAGACAGGCGCACGCGCCATTGCGGGCACCATCAACATCATTTTGCGCGAAGGTCAACGGGCCAACCCTGATGATTTGAAAGTAGGTACCGCCTTTGAAAATGGTCACCGCTCAGAAGGGTTGAACTGGGTTCATAACCTCAAGTCTGAAGCCCTGAATGGGACCTTGACGGTGTCAGCCATGAACAATTGGCGTCCTGAAGACAGCACCACCCTGACCGATTCCAGTGTGGATGCAGAAGGTCGAATGCCAGCATGGTCTTCACACCGAGAACGCCATGCCATGAGCTTAGGTCAGCGCCAAGGCATGAACGCCAACGCCCGGCTCATGTGGCGCGGCGAACAAGGCAAAGCGCTAATCTTGATGCCCTTCATGGTTTATTCTGAATTCAACAGCTTGGGGCGTGTTGACTTGACAGAAAACAAGATGATCAATGGCATTCAGCAGCCCCTTGCCTCCGACTCGGCCAACACGGCCAACAACAGCCGTTTTGTCATGACGCGCTTGAATGGCCAGTGGAACCAGCGCTTTTCAGCGGACGACAGATTTGAATTTAAATTTGGCTTGGGTGAATCGCACTTCAAGTCCCGTTATAGCCAAGTGGCTTTGGGTTCAACGGGCTTGCTTAACACCATGGAAGAATCGCAAAGCTTCAAGGACTTGTCGCAATCTTGGAATGGCAAACTCACGCATGTTTCAGCCAATGGTCACCAGTATGTCAGTGGTCTTGAACTGGAAGGCGTGCGCAGAACGGAAGATGCCATTGCAGAGGTTTCTGATGATGCGGGCAACATGCGTGCGCGTACGCAACGTTGGGCTATCTACACCCAAGACGAATGGACCATCAACCCCAATTGGAGTGCGCATGCGGGCATCCGTTATGAAAGTATTCTGACTGAAGGCAGCAACGAAGAGGGCGAAAAACGCAACAAGAGCGGTGTTCTGACGCCTCTGCTGCATGCTGTCTGGAAGCCTATTCCTGAAAGTCGTGATCAAGTTCGAATGAGCCTTACGCGCAGTTACAAAACGCCCACCTTGTTCAACTTGGTTGCCCGAACAGCCCTGTCCCGAGAGGCCAATAGTCCAACCCGCCCCGATCGCATTGGCAATCCTGGCCTGAAGCCTGAATTGGCAACGGGCATTGACATTGCAGTGGAGCGTTATTTGGCAGAGGGTGGTGTTTTGAGTGCCAATATTTTCAGGCGCAACATCAGCGATTTAATTCGCTACGTCACCTCCGAGCGCTATGACACGGTCTGGGCGCCCGGTCAGCGTCGCTTCGTTTCTAGTCCTCAAAATGTGGGTGATGCCATCACGCAAGGACTTGAGTTGGAAGCCAAGTTCAGATTGAACCAAGCTTGGGCCGCTGCGCCCGCAGTCGATGTTCGAAGTAATTTGAGTTTCTTTGACTCCAAAGTGTTGGATGTCATGGGACCCAACAATCGCTTGGATCAGCAACCTAAGATGACTGCCAATTTTGGGGTTGACTACCGCATCCGTGCCTTTCCTCTCACACTGGGCGGCAATGTCAATATCAACCCAGACTACACCACGCGGCGAACAGAACAGCAATGGGCTTACCAAGGTTCTAAACGGGTCGTTGATGTGTATGGGCTTTGGAGGTTCTCAGCCGCCACGGCTTTGCGTGTCACGGTTAGCAATCTCACCCCTCGTGATTACCTGACGGGCTCTACGTACATTGGCAATGGCTTTTCAGAAACAGCCAATACCAACACACGCAATTGGCAAAATGTTCAGATCCGCTTGGAAATGAAAATTTAAAGGACGATGGACATGGGCATCCAAAATGCAGCATGGTATGACAGCATGTACAACAACCGCGCTTTGGTGCCTGACCACGCGGCGCATTTTGCACAGTGGGCCAAAACTTCTGCTGATGCTCGCGCAGCACTTCAATGCACGCTCGACATTGCCTACGGTGATGGTCCCAACGAAACACTGGACATCTTTCCTGCAAGCAAGCCCAATGCACCCGTCGTATTTTTTATTCACGGTGGCTATTGGCGCAGCCTCGACAAATCAGATCATTCTTTTGTAGCACCGCCTTTGCATGACATGGGTGTTTGCGTGGTGGTGGTTAACTATGCATTGTGTCCTGGTTCAGCAGAATTGCCTGTCAGCATTCCAGATATCGCATACCAAATGGTCAAAGCCATGGCTTGGACCTGGCAACACATTGCTCAATATGGCGGCGACCCCCAAAATGTCATTGTGGCTGGGCATTCAGCAGGCGGACATTTGGCTGCCATGCTTTTGGCTTGCGATTGGCAAAGTGTTGACGCCAGCATGCCTGCCCATTGGATTCAGAAGGCGCTGTCTGTTTCTGGTCTGTACGATCTCACGCCTTTGCGAAAAACGCCGTTTCTGCAAGATTCACTCAGGCTCACTGCCCAGCATGCGCGCATGGCCAGTCCAGCGCTTTGGCCTCGGCCCAAGAAGGGTGTTTTGTACACCGTGGTTGGAGCCGATGAAAGCCCAGAATTTTTGCGCCACAACCGTTTGATTCACCAAACTTGGGGGCCACGCACGGTTCCCGTGTGTGAAGACTTGGCCGAACTCAATCACTTCAGCATCGTGACCGACCTTACAAAAAAAGGCACTCGATTGAGTGCCTTGATGCAGCAGTTGCTTCAAGCTTGAGCCTTTGAAAGGCTCTGAGCTCGAAGTCTACAAGCTTATTCGGGTTCGATTTTGGCGTCGCGAACTACTTTGCCCCAGCGAGGTGCTTCAGCCTTAATGAGTGCTGCAAATTGCTCGGGTGAGCCGCCACCCATCTCGTTGCCTTGGCTCAAGATTTTGTCTTTCACCTCGGGGTCTTGAAGGGCTTTGTTCATGGCGGCATTGAGCAGTTTGACCAAATCGGCGGGCATGCCTTTGGGGCCTACCAAACCTTGCCAGTTTTGCACTTCAACCTCTGCATAGCCTTGCTCGGCCATGGTTGGCAGATCGGGCAACAGAGGTGAACGCGTTTTGCTGGTGATGGCCAATGCCCGCAGACGTCCGCCTTTGATGGCAGGCATGGCAGAGTACATTTGCTCAAACATCATGTTGACTTGACCGCCCATGAGGTCAGTAGCGCCGGCTGAACCGCTTTTGTAGGGTGCGTGAATCATGTCGACACCCGCAGCATGCTCCAGCAAAGCGCCGCTCAGGTGGTGTGAACCACCAATACCGCCAGAGGCGTAGCTGAGTTTGCCAGGATTGGCCTTGGCGGCAGCGACCAAATCTTTGACTGATTTGTAAGGGGAATCGTTGCGAACCATCAAAATGAGGGGGCCTTTTTCAATCAAGCCAATGGGCACGATGTCGTTGAAAGGGTCAAAGTTGAGTTTTTTGAACAATGCATGGTTAACAGCCAATGGGGCAAAGTTGCCCATGCCGATGGTGTAACCATCTGGTTTGCCACGCGCAATGACTTCGGTGCCAATGTTGCCGCCAGCGCCAGCCTTGTTGTCAATGATGATGGGTTGCCCCAAGATGGCGCTCATGGCCTTGGCCACTTGGCGTGAGCGCGAGTCGGCGTTGCCGCCCGCAGCATAGGGAACCACCCATGTAATGGGCTTGCTTGGGTACTTGTCTTGGGCTTGGGCCAAAACGGGCAGCAGGGCAGCGCTGGCACCAGCCTGAAGTAGTTCACGACGTTTCATGAAAAAACCTGTTCGGTGAGTAAAAAGAGAAACTTGATTGTGCCTTGTTTTGATCAGTTTCTGCTAGGTGTTGTCCTCAATGAAAAAGGGGCAATAGCCCCTTTTTTGATTAAACGGGCATCTTAAAACGCCTTCATTCAATTGAATTACATCAACAAATGCTCACCGGCGTTGTCGCCGCCCAAAATGACGTAATTCACTTTGCGAATGTCCATGAGCTTGGTGCCGCCAGAGTAGCTGATCGAGCTTTGGGTGTCTTGCTCCATCTCGATCAATGTGTTGGCCAGCTTGCCTTTGATGGGCTCCAAAATGCGCTTGCCTTCGACGTGCTTGTACTCGCCTTTGTTGAAGTCTGAAGCCGAGCCGTAGTACTCTTTGAAAAGCTTGCCGTCTACTTCTACAGTGGCACCTGGCGACTCTTCGTGACCGGCCAACATCGAGCCAATCATGATCATGGTGGCGCCAAAGCGAATGCTCTTGGCAATGTCGCCGTGCTCGCGGATACCGCCGTCTGCAATGATAGGCTTGGTGGCGACGCGGGCGCACCACTTCAACGCAGACAACTGCCAGCCGCCCGTGCCAAAGCCGGTTTTGAGCTTGGTGATGCAAACTTTCCCAGGGCCAATGCCCACTTTGGTGGCATCGGCGCCCCAGTTTTCCAAATCAATGATGGCTTCGGGCGTTCCCACATTGCCAGCAATGACGAAAGACTTGGGCAGCTTTTCTTTCAGGGTGTGAATCATCTTTTGCACGCTGTCGGCATGGCCGTGTGCAATGTCGATGGTGATGTACTCAGGGCTCAAGCCCTCGGCCACCAATTGGTTCACGGTGTCGTAGTCGGGTGCTTTGACGCCCAAAGAAATAGAGGCGAACAAACCCTTGTTGTGCATGTCGCGGACAAATTTAACGTTGTCCAAGTCAAAGCGGTGCATGACATAGAAGTAACCGTTGTGTGCCATCCAGACACAGATTTCCTCGTTCACCACCGTCTTCATGTTGGCCGGCACCACCGGCAGACGGAATTTGCGGCCACCCAGCTCTACGCCAGCGTCGCACTCAGAACGGCTTTCCACGCGGCATTTGCGGGGAAGCAACAAGATATTGTCGTAATCAAAAATTTCCATTTAACCAAGCTCCAAAAGGATCGTTGAAAGAACGA
>Ga0114980_10001401_pt1 | contig 17353 bp, 17 predicted proteins | sample S_140806_EF_Meta_FD_87018 | JGI IMG/M metagenome (GOLD analysis project Ga0114980, IMG submission 87018) | Freshwater microbial communities from Lake Simoncouche, Canada to study carbon cycling - S_140806_EF_MetaG | ecosystem: Environmental > Aquatic > Freshwater > Lake | place: Lake...
AAGAAAATAAAAAACTACTGTGGCTGATAAATTAGATTCATAAAAACTCCAAAGCCAGGCGTCTTATATCCATAAGCTAATTGGTAATCTGTATTGGCTACATTCTCTACTTTAGCTCGAATCATCCAATCTTTATCCAGTCGCTTACCACCATAAAAATTGAGGACTGTATAGCCAGCCAAGTTGTTTGTGCCATCCACTCGATCCGATACAGCATATATCCTAGTTCCAACTTCATAACCAAAATCAAAAATCCGATTTAAATCGATTGATCCATACTGCTGAGCTCTACGCGCTAATTGCAATCCGGTTTGAACATCTTTGGGATCTTGCGACACAGCAGAAAGTCTTAAACGATATTTATTCCAGGCAATATTGGATGTTAATTCATAACCAGTGTTTTGAACTTTTGGAACATTGGAATATGTGCTACTAGAATACACTATCGCATTATCAGTACTCGTGTTAAAACGTACCAATCGAACTAAGGCATTATTTAAACTGTAAACCACACCCAGCTCATTACTGTGATGAATTTCTGGATTCAGATTTGAGTTTCCACCAAATCCAAATAGTTCACCTGCTGCTGGCGCACGAAATGCAGTAGAAACAGTTGAAGTTAATTTAAATTGCTCTGTAACGTGATAACCAAGGCCTAATAGATAAGTATTAGCACTGTTTGCTTTACTTGTTTGGTTACTGGTCGCTAGGATCTCATCATGCCGAGCATTTAATTGCAAATCAACTTGTTCAAATTTTTTGTTATAACCTAAAAAATATCCGTTTGATGTTCGTTGAACTGTACTACCATATGAGGTGTAATCTGCCTGATACGCATCAATTCCAAAGTTAAACCGATGCGTGCCATATTGATAGGTATTAAACCAGCGCTCCGATGTTTGTCTTCCTAAAGTATATCCGCCACTTGCAGCAGATTTCTGTATACCATTCTTGTAATCTTCATACTGAAGCCTTGATTCTGTGACATCCAGTCGAGTAACCCAGTTCGGATTGATTTGATAATTCGAAAATATCGTGACATCATCATTTAGAGTTTTAAATAAATGTGTTGCTGTTTGATCAGTGACAGAGCTAGCAAAAAAATCATCATATGAAGCCTCATTTCGGCTTGATTTCATTCTCAAACCTAAACTCAAATCACTATTTATGTTTTTTGACAAACTAGCTAGAAATGTTCTGTTAGTCGCCCCATCATTATCCGGATTGGCGAATTTAATCTGACTCGTCTCAATAGCCGAAAATCCGTCAGTCTTGAACTGATTTGCAGAAATATTAAACGTTAAGTCATCTACCCAGCCACTATATCCAACAACCACCTCAGAAGTGTTTCTAGACCCATACGAAACGCTGGCGTATTGACTTGGACTTCCACTGCCTCGCCGGGTTGTAATATTAATAACACCCCCAATTGCCGCCTCTCCATAAAGAGCGCCTGCATTTCCTCTGAGGATCTCTATTTTTTCAATTTGAGCAATTGGAAAATCAATTGCATTTACAGTACCAATGCTATCGACCTGAGACCTCACACCGTCAACGTACACTGCAACACTTACACTATTTTGACCGCGTAAAAAAAATGACGTTACAGTCCCAGGGCCGCCATTACGGCCAAACTCAAATCCTGCCTCCCCTTGCAATAAATCTGCTACTGTGGGCGCCATTGACCTTTCAATTTCTGCTCGGGTAATGACTGTAACTGAAGGTAGAACATCTGATAGAGTTTGCGCAACTCTAGAAGCAGAAACCACAATTGGATTTACCGTATCTTGTGCGTGAATCTTAATTGGTACATTTAATAAAAATACAAAAACAAAAATACATTTCCATTGTTGATGGATGAAAGATAAAGTTTTCATGAATTACTTCTTTTTAAAAAGGCAATCACACGCCTGTTCCTCCGCAGGCACTGGATCAAACCAATAACAAGCAATCCCGCAAGTTATTGACCATATTATTAGCCGGTATCCGGGCTAGTAAACTTAACTCATTGACCTTCCCAGATATTTCACCAGTGGTTTTTCGAATGAGCTTGCACAATTTCGTGCGTTTACGTACCGTTGCGGGGACAGCGTGGTTGATCTCGAAAGAACTCCAACTTCCCGTTTAACTATTATTGTTTGACAATAATGAGCACTAATAACAAGTTAATTGTAACTGATATAGAGGCCGTAAACTTTAATCTGACCTGATCACCCAATATGAATATATTCACTAGCTTTTTAAATTAAGCAAGAATACCTTAATGCAAGCAATTTGTTGAGTTTTATTAGCTGTCCGGACTCACTGCTACACCACGAATATTAGTGAATCTAAGAAAAAATTAATTACAAAACTGAATACCCTTTTTTTCCCGAATGATTGCTTGATTTATAACGTCTAAAAGCCCAGAAATAAATTGTAACGCAGGTACTTGAATACCAGTTATCTGGGCAATTTCTATCACACAATTAACAATCGCATCACACTCCAGCTCCTTTCCAGATCGGACATCTTGCAGCATAGATGGTTGCTGATTAAAAATATTCTTGACGCGATCTAACTCCTTAGAAGCACTCACATCAACGTCTACTCCAACACTCTTCGCAACAGCTAACCCTTCTTGAATTAACTGCTCTACTAACTCCGCATTATATGCATTGGCAGCTATATAACCCGGTGATGATTGGGTAATGGCGCATAGAGAATTCCAAACCATATTTACTAAAAGTTTTTGCCACTTGAACGAGCGAATATTGTCTGTCACTACTGTTGCTAGTCCAACTTGACTCATCAATGACTCGATTGCCCGCACGCGCGGTGTGATTTCATGCTTAACTTCACCAATCACCAATTTGGGCGCAACCGCATTAGACCAAAATATACGTCCTGGAGCAATTTGTACAATAGGCATATAAATGACCGCTCCAATAATTCGCTCTATCGGAAGATATTTTTTCAGCATCCCTTTTTGATCCAAACATTGAATCGATACTCCAGAAAATTCTGAGGATACTCCGTCAAAATACCACCACGGTAAGCCATTTTGTATCATGACCAAGGCACCATCAGGCGTTAATCTTGATACCATATCTGCTGCCGAGTTCTCTAATTGCATCGCTTTTAAGCAAACGAATATCAGATCAAACTGCCCAGATGGCTCAGCTGGGCTAATTACCTTTACGCGGTGATGTTGATCCGGAATTCCCTCTCGCTCAATCACTAGACCGTGATCTTGCAGAGCTGCCAACTGCGCTCCTCGCGCTAATAAAGTAACATCTTGACCACCTTGAGTTAATAAGCCACCCAAATTACTTCCAATTGCTCCTGCCCCATAAATAAGTATCTTCATCAATTTTCTTTTCGTCTAAATAAGTCCATTATGATCATGTAGCTTTGCCAGGTCATCACCCCCAAATATCTTTGTTGAAATGATTTTTTTAGGCACAAGGATCTTGTCAATGGAATCATCTGAAATCCACCGCTCGCTCCCTTGGTTTTTATTCTTTTTAATAATACCAATTTACCATTTACGGTTTAAAAGCACAAGATTACCTAGCAACCCTATAATAGTCCAATGAACTTACGTTTTATCCATGAATAAGACTAATCATCTGATCCAAAAGGTATTTATAACTTTTGGTCTCATTTTGATCTTAGCAAGTTGCTCAACTATTTTCATGGGGCTTTTGGGTATGTTTTCTTTAGATTTATTCGCTATTGGATTTTCCTCGGGTATTCGTATCCTGGCATCCGTTGCAATCACAGGTTGTCTTGCAGGAGCAATGGGCTACTGGATCCAGGAATATTTATAAATTTAATAAAGGGCTTTTATGTTTAAAAAATCTGATTATTTTATTTTACTGGCTGTGGTGATTTCCTTCTGCACCTCTGCATATCTATGGTTTGTAATAGGAGATCGCGAACAATCTATCTTTACAGCTATTTGGGTACCCTCTATTTTTTGTTTTGGGATTTACTTTAAGTTATCAGCCATTCTAAATAAAAAATTATGAGCAATACAACTCTTTTACTAATATCGATTGGTGTCTTTTGCCTATTAATAGTTGGCCTAGTATTGATGATTAGAGAATTTATGGGGAATTTTAGCGATGCTTTTCCAGAGATTGCCGAATGGTTAAACTCGAGTAATGATAAAAAATAATTTGTATACACATTTTCTGAAAGTTAGCAATGGAAAACCTTAAGTCGGTAGACTGGAGAACCCCAACCATGGTTCTATGGGTCGGTGGAATTATTCTAGCGATTTCTTTTGGGGTGAGACACACCTTCGGGATCTTTCTCCAACCAATGAGCATAGATAATAATTGGGGTAGAGAAGTCTTTGCACTATCTTTAGCTGTTCAAAATATCGTTTGGGGGATAGCGCAACCATTTGCGGGTCGAATTGCCGATCGTCGCGGGGCTGGCTGGGTCATCGTCCTTGGCACTCTAGTCTATGCTGCAGGACTGTATCTAATGTCGAGTGCCCAAACCTCCATGGCGCTTATTTGGTCTGCAGGGATTCTGATTGGTATTGGTCTAGCCGGTACTACCGCACCAGTTGTTTTTGGAGTTATTAGCCGATCTGTGCCGGTTGAAAAGAGAAGTATGGCTTTGGGGCTTTCTATGTCCATCGGATCTTTTGGACAATTCGCAATGCTCCCGGCTACAATGCAATTAATTAATTCCTTTAACTGGAGCACCACTTTATACATTTTGACGGCAATTACCGTCATCATGATTCCATTAGCATTTTTTATGATGGAAAAACCGCAACCGAAGGATGACCCAAACGCACCGAAACCTCTTGCTCTGGCCGAAATCTTAAAACAAGCCATGGGACACCATGGATTTAGACTATTAACCATTGGTTTTTTTGTATGTGGATTTCATATTGCTTTTTTAGCTACACACCTCCCCGCTTATCTTTCTGATCAGGGGCTAAACCCATCCGTCGGCACGAATGTCCTTGCCCTGATTGGTTTATTTAATATTGCAGGGAGCTATTATTTTGGTCTTTGGGGAGGTAAATTTCCAAAGCCCCACTTGTTAAGTCTAATCTATACGGGCCGTGCTCTGGCGATAGCAGCTTTTGTCTTTTTACCAATTAGTGCAGTGAGTGCTTATATCTTCGCTGCTGTTATTGGAGTTTTATGGCTCAGTACAGTCCCCCTAACAAATGGTATTGTCGGCTCTATTTTTGGAGTAAAAAATATGTCGATGCTTGGGGGAATTGTATTTTTCTCGCATCAAATAGGTGCCTTTTTAGGTGTTTGGCTTGGCGGTAAACTTTTTGATTTATTTGGCTCATACGATATTGTTTGGACGATTTCAATCGTTATAAGCCTCATGGCAGCTGCAATTAACTTTCCAATCAAAGAATCAGCCTATCAAGCTAGGCCAGTGACCGCATGACCTCAAGACCTAATTTTTTAAAACGATTGCTCTTTGTTGGATTGGGTTTGTTAGCAATCGGCATTTTTACTGCATACCAAAACCCCAATATGCAAATTTACCTCTTAGCCAATACCTGGTGTTAAGAGTTCTGCCAAGTTACTTAATACCTGTACTAAATTCTTAATACAGGAAGCAGTAATTACTTTTTAATTTGATTAATAGCCTCAGCATCGTCTTTGCTTGGCCCGGCTCCAGAAGTTCCGATACCAAATATTTGTTGCTGAATAGTCAATTGCATCGCCTGTAATTCTTGCAATCTCTTCTTTTGTTCAGCAGTACTAGAAGCATTATTGGGATTTTTCGAGCTAGTAATATTGGCAGCGTCTTTTTTACACACATACTTAAAAATATTATCACCACCACGCATGGGATACCATAATTCTCCAGGCTTAGCCTCCAGAGAACTCACCACGCGCCCCTTTAATCCATTGGCCGAATAAACCTGCGAATAGTACTGAAAACCTGTCCCATTGACACAATTTAAACTCATTTTTTTGAGAATTGACCCGCCCGACATATTGGATATATTTTGAGCACTTTTCTTAATTTCTAATCGCATCTTAAAAGTTGTTATCTGATTGACAGTCTTCATCTCATCGATAAAAGTATCTGAATACAAATTGGAGTCTTCTGAAAATTGATTCGGTATGCGTTGCCACTGGGCATAAGCTATCGTTGCATAGAAGAATAGTCCGAAAAAAAGCGTAAGTCTTCTCACCATTAAGGAATTTTGGCACTAACAACTTCACAAAAACCCTCGAAACTTTCTTTACTCGGAAAGCCTGGGGCAGTCTTCTTCCGCAGCACAATATCTGAAACCGTATTTTTTAATTTATTAAACTTGATCGTTTCAACTGACCCATCACCTAATGTGAAATCAATCACGCAGGTAATCTCCGTATCAGTTTCTTTTGCACAGGGAAATTTGTATGGATAATTGTTTTTTTGAATTTTATCAATCGTAAACTGATATTGATTTAAAAACTCATCATTTTTATCAAGAATAATTTCTTCATTATTTTTGAATTCAATTTTAGTGAGGGTCCCTTTACATAAAACACGTAAATCCCTTTCCTTGGCGCATCCAGTTAGCACAAAGACTGCTAAAACGAGAAATTTAATATAGCGCAATGATTACCCTCCAACAAAATATATACTTTATATTCTATTATATTATTCTTGAAAGATGATACTAAAAATTATAAAAAATAAAACGCTAATATTTGTAAATATGAATATGCATCTAACTAAATTATCAACAAGATAACTAAACCACCAAAGGAAAGACTATGTCTAGAATAAAAATATCCAATGAGAAACTAGAAGTCTTACAGTCACTCCAAAACCACCGAAAACTTTACCGCCAAAAGGTTAATTTAAAAGTCAATCCAGAGAAGCAAAGCCTTACATTGGGCTAGGTTATTTCTGATGGAGTAGCCAAAACTGTGGGCTCTTGGAACTTTATTATTATTCAAAGCCTTTGTATCATTGCATGGATCATTTTTAATACCCATAATGGCTCCTCGGCTTGCGATGCTTATCCATTTATCTGATTAAATTGAGTCTTATCTTTCCAAGCCGCTTATACTGTGCCCGCCATCATGATGAGCCAAAATCGCTAATCAGAAATCGATCGACAACAAGCTCATGATGACTTTGAAATTAATGTCAAAGCCGAATTAGAAATAGAAATGCTTCATCAAAAAATAGACCTAATGAAGGAACAAGAATTACTATTTTTAACAGAAGCGATTAAAGAACTTAGTATCAAGCTTGATCGCTATCAACCATCTTGAGGGAAATTGAGCACATAAGTACATCACCCCTTTTTTAAATCAGTTTTTGGCCAAAGTCTTTTTCAATTAATCGGGAGTAGCGCCTGTCTCTTTCACAACTCTGCCCCATCTTTGCGTCTCATTACTTAAAAACTCTCTTGCAGCTTCGGGCGATTTACTCGTTACCACTATTGCTCCTTGCTTTTCTAGTTTCTCTTTAACCTCTGGAAGCATCAATGTATTAATCGTTGCGGTATATAACTTATTTACAATATCACGCGGTGTTCCAGTTGGGACAGCCAATATTTGCCATGAACCACCCGTCAAATCTTTATAACCTGCCTCGGATATGGTTGGGACATTAGGTAACTCAGGCATCCGGCTTGGGCTCGTAACAGCAAGTCCTTTTAATCGACCAGATTTAATAAATTCTTGGGCTGAAGACAAAGTTACAAACATCATTTGAGTCTCACCTCCAACCATTCCAACAGCTGCAGGACCAGCTCCCCCCTTATAAGGCACATGAACTAGTTTAGTCCCGGTAAGTCCCATAAAACGCTCAGTTTGCAAACGATTGGCGCTGCCAGAACCTGGTGAAGCAAAATTAAATTTACCTGGGTTAGCTTTTAAATAAGTGACTAGTTCAGCTACAGTGCTTGTGGGGAAAGAAGCGGTCGTCACAAGCGCGCTTGGAACGTCAACTACCTCTGTTACAGAAATGAAATCCCTTAATGGGTTTACCTTAATATTTGGATATAAGGCAGGGTTAATCGCCATCGTGCCAATATTACCAAGAAACAATGTATAACCATCTGGCGCAGATTTTGCTGCCAACTCCATGCCAATGTTTCCTGAGGCACCAGGCTTGTTTTCAATAATCAATGGCTGACCAAGTAGATCCCCAAATTTCGTCTGCAAAATTCTACCAACCAGATCTGAAGCACCTCCTGGTGAGAATGGGATGATCATTTTGATCGGTTTATTAGGGTAATCTTGAGCCTGTGAATAGCCCGGCAATCCACACAAAGAAAAAACAACCAATAAATTAAATACAAAAATCCATAAATTTTTTATTTGAGCATTCATCAAAAAACCCTTAAAATTCCAACATTTTTAAGACAATAGCCTAAGTGTTATGTTAATTGTTAGATCGACTTCAGACTTATTTACATCAAATTAATAAATGTCCTGCTCTGGAGTAATTGGTAATTGAATAGGCTTCTTTAACCTGGCAGATAAATCAAAGGCTTTTGTCATCATTAAGTTCAAATGAGCCTCCGCCGCTGTAGCAGCTGGCGTTGGCAAATTCAAGCTAACACGGTTAAGCCATGATTCTGTCTCTTCACGCATCGGTCCTCGCAGTTCTCCCAAGGCCATATCACCAGGCGGATAACTTCCCATAAAATCCACGCGCCGAGATTGATCCGGTGCATAACCCTCACCCTGCGACTTGGACGTCGCTAAGACAATATCTCGGTGCGTGTCATCAATCGTCAAAACACCTTCCGTACCTACAATACCGACATCTAAACTATAAACCGCGCCTGGCCATACCACTGGTAATGCCCAAGAAATCGTAGCTTGATAAATAGTGCCATCAGAAAAAGTAATTACTCCAGAAGTGGCATCAATACCCTTCCATTCAGGACCCAAGGCTTTATCAATCGAACGCGCATAAATTTCAACCGGCGTCTTGCCCGCCATCATCCACATCACAATATCTAATGCATGCGTACCCGAAATCACCATCGGTGAAATTTTATGTGGGTGATCTGTTCGCTTATAGTTATCAATTGCAACTAAACGGTTCATAAAAGCTCGAGAAGTTACCAAGGTAATATCCCCTAGCTGACCACTTGCTACTTTTTCTTTGGCAGCTAACAATCTTCTACGAAAACGCTGCGTATAACCAACCACTGCATCAACGCCGGCTTTTTGAATAGCGGCTAAAACACGTGCTGAGTCACCCAGATCAGTCGCTAGTGGTTTTTCAATCATCAAGGAGTGTTTTCGTTCAGCAGCTAAAAGAATTGGATCAACGTGTAAGTGCTCATCTGTAGCAACAATCGTTGCATTGACCTCAGGACGATTTAATAATTCACGATAATCAGCCGTTACAAAATCTGCTTTAAGCTTATCACCAATGAGCTTGGCTCTTTCAGGATTTTTTTCGGCAATCCCAATCCAGCCAACCTGCGCATGGCGAGCAGCAACTTCTCCACGAAATAAGCCAACTCTTCCAGCCCCGACAATCGCTAATCCAATATTTTTTGCTTGACGATCACGCATGGGTTAGCCATTCACAGCATGTAACTGTTGAGCAGGCAATGGTAAATATACCGGCTCTCCCGTTTCAGCTGATAAATCGGCAGCCATATAAACTTCCATCACCTGCCGAGCCTGCTCACCAGTAACTAGCACATCACGATCTAGTGCTACAGCCTCTAAAAAATGAATAGTCTCTGATGCCATCGGTCCAGCGTACACGTGATCTACTTGTTCGCCTGGCATGGTCGACATCGGCAATTGCATACCGTTTTTGACAGTATTTAGCACAACGTCTTTATGACTATCGTCAACTAATAAGGCGCCATCACTGCCAATGAATTCGATCCAAGTCGTCGAAAAATTTGGATATCCTGGAGGCAAACTCCATCCTCCACCCACCACAAAAGTTAAACCATTATCCATCGTTACCATAATCCACTGAGTGTCCGGAATATCCGCTCCTGTTGACTCACGCATCGCACCATAATTGACTTGGGAATAAATTTTCACTGGCTTGGCTGGCTCTAAACACCAGAACACAAAGTCCAAATCATGAGTAGCCTCCATCGCTGCCGGTGACAACTTCACTCTGCCAACTATCTTCTTACCCAAACTACGCGTTATATGGCGACTCACTAAAATACTTACCGGTTTACCAATCATGCCATCTTTAATCGCCTTTTTGACATAAGCAAATTTCGGATTAAAACGCTGCGAATAACCAATTGTAAATTTGAGCTTCTTTTGTTTTGCTAAAGCAATTAACTCATCTGCCTCTTCTAGTGCGATTGCAATCGGCTTTTCTAAGAAAACATGCTTACCCGCAATGAGGGCGTCACGTGCCATTGGAAAATGCGTTGTTTCTGGCGTGGCAGAAATAATAATCGCATCAATATCATCTATTTTTAATAATTCTTTATAGTCAGTCGTCGCTGTTTTAGCACCAATTTTGTCTGCCATTTCCTTCAAACGAATCTCGTTCGTCTCTGAAATGTGAATATCTTTAACCAGTGGATTATTTCGGGCAGTTTCTGTACGTATGCCACCACACCAGCCAGTACCAATTACACCTATATTGATTTGCTTCATATCATCTCCGTTTTAACAATTTTTATGATTAAACTAAATATCAACCGTCATATATTACAACATTTTGCCTCGTTTTTTAACTAATTCATCGAGGTAAATACATTTTTTAACTTTTCTAAACTCCTCTTCATGTAAAACCTCGCAAATACTAATGTCTTTATTTAGAATTTATATCCTTCTTAATCTATGTTCATCCAGGTATTGCATTGCATCAACTTGCGCGCCTTGGTACTAATACTTCTACTCCACCCATATAGGGCACTAATGCACTAGGTATGCGGATGCTACTATCAATTTGCTGAAAATTCTCTAACAGCGCAACTAAACACCGCCCGACTGCTAAACCCGAACCATTTAGAGTATGGATTAACTCTGGCTTAGACTGGCCTACCTTGTAACGAGCCTGCATTCTCCTAGCCTGAAAATCCCACATCGTCGAACATGAACTGATTTCTCGATAGGTGTTCTGAGATGGTATCCAAGCTTCTAAGTCATAAGTTTTTGCACTACCAAAACCCATATCCCCTGAACACAATAAAACTCTTCGATAAGGGATCTCTAAACCCTCTAAAACCGCTTCAGCATGAGCCGTTAATTGCTCTAATGCCTCTAATGAATCTTTTGGCTCGACAAATTGCACCAATTCAACTTTCTCGAATTGATGTTGCCGAATAATACCCCGAACATCGCGCCCGTAACTACCTGCCTCAGACCGAAAGCACGGGGTATGCGCAACCAATCGGATTGGTAACTGATCTAAAGAATAAATCATGTCCCTGGCCATATTCGTAACCGGCACTTCTGCAGTTGGAATGAGATAAAAGTTCTCAGTCTGAGATTCAGTTTCATGACCGTCCTCTTCACTACTCATCTTGCGTGGAACTCGAAATAAATCAGCTTCAAATTTTGGTAATTGACCTGTACCACGCATACTGTCAGCATTGACAATGAGGGGCACATTAATTTCCTCGTAACCATGCCTAGTCGTGTGCAAATCCAGCATGTATTGTGCTAAAGCCCGATGTAACCTAGCAATATTGCCGCGCCCAACTGCAAACCTAGAACCCGTTATTTTAATCGCTGACTCAAAATCCAACCCGTGTAGTGCACCTAAATCTACGTGGTCTTTTAATTCAAAATCAAATGTAGGAATCTTACCCCAGCGCTTTATTTCTTGGTTATCGTGCTCATCCTTACCCACCGGTACCGAGTCATGAGGAATATTAGGTATGCCTAAAATAAACTGTTGAAGATCACTTTGCAACTGACTTAACTGCGCGGCACTCGCAACGAGTTCTTCATTTACTCCCACCGAATCAGCCATCTCCTGAGTAACCTCCTCACCCTTCGATTTTTTCATGCCAATTGCTTTGGATAGTTGATTTCTCCGAGCTTGTAACTCTTCTGTGCGAGCTTGCAATTGCTTGCGAGAATTTTCCAACAGGTTATATGCTGTTTGATCCAGATTAAACCCACGAGTTGCTAGACGCTGCGCAATTACATGTATATCTTTTCGAAGCAGTTGTTGATCAATCATCGTATTTCATATCCAAATCATCATAGTCAATTAGTTGTTACTTTGTATCACTGTAACTTTAAAACCTCCGCTCCCGAGGGTACCTTAAAAATAAATTGGCTTGGCAAAATCGGAATATTGGTTTTTAAATTACTAAAACTAAGTAAAACAATATTACCAAACTGATCTCTTAACTCCATCGCTATTGGTAAATTACCGGCCATCCCAATACCTATTTTGGTATAAGGCATATCCTCTGCACTGTCCTTACTGTTTTTTGGAATTAACTCTACCCAAAATAAATTACCGCGCTCTCCAGCATTATTTAATTCAAAATACTCTTCCAAGGCTGTGTTGCCAAACAAGATAGCCGCAGGACTAGCCGCTAAGGCAAGATTCGCCTTGCGATAAGTTACTTGATTCAAATCCTTATCCCACATCATCAACTGCTTCCCATCTGCAATCATGACTTGCTCGAAGGGCTTTAATGTGTTCCATGAAAATCTGCCAGGTCTTGAAAATACAAAAGTGCCCTGTTGTTGCCGAACTACGCGGGGCTTTACATCACTACCTGAGGATAAGCTGACCTGTTGCTGTAAAAAATCACCGGAAGCTGACTTGGTATTTTTAGTAAAGGATCGCAATTGCTCTACCGCATCGTTAGCATAAGTAGTTTGCCCTATCCCAAGCATCCCTAAAATTAAAAGCCCTAAAAAATAGGGTCTCAGCATATTCGTCCGAGCAACGAACAAACACAACTGATTACATCGCAATCTAACGCTCATGATTGGGTCCTAAAATTTCACGCGTTCCTGAACCAGACATTTTCGAAACTAAACCAGCACGTTCCATGTCCTCTAAAAGACGAGCCGCGCGGTTGTAGCCAATTCTTAAATGACGCTGCACAAAAGAAATAGACGCACGCTTATTCTCAAGCACAATTGCAACCGCCTGATCATACAGTGGATCGGCCTCGCCACCATCATTTGCCGTACCCTCCGCACCATCCTCCGCTGAGGAGTCTAATATGGCATCAATGTAATTGGGGCTACTGCGCTCTTTAAGCCAATCCACAACGCGTTGGACCTCCTCATCGGAAACAAATGCGCCATGCAAGCGAAGCGGCTGGCCTGTTCCAGGTGGCATATACAACATATCCCCCATTCCCAGCAATGTCTCAGCGCCTTGTTGATCTAATATAGTTCTACTATCAATCCGACTACTCACCTGAAAAGATAGTCGCGTCGGTATATTCGCTTTAATTAAACCAGTAATTACATCAACACTTGGTCGCTGAGTAGCCAATACCAGATGAATGCCAGCGGCGCGTGCTTTTTGAGCAATCCGCGCAATCAACTCCTCTAATTTCTTGCCAACCACCATCATTAAATCAGCTAATTCGTCAATCACAATCACAATCATCGGCGCTTTTTGAAGTGGCTCAGGATCTTCTGGGGTCAAACTGAAGGGATTATATAAATGCGTGCCAACTTCGTGTGCTTCAGCAATTTTTTTATTAAAACCTGCTAAATTACGTACGCCAAATTTACTCATCAACTTATACCGCCGATCCATTTCTTTGACAGCCCATTGTAAGGCATTGGCAGCCTCTCGCATGTCGGTAACAACGGGTGTAAGTAAGTGGGGAATATCCTCATACATCGCCATCTCAAGCATCTTCGGATCAATGAGTATTAAGCGAACATCTTCAGGCTTGGCTTTATACAACAGCGATAAAATCATAGCGTTAATACCAACTGACTTACCAGACCCAGTCGTCCCAGCAACTAAGCAATGGGGCATTTTGGCTAAATCTGCCACCATCGGCTGACCCGAAATATCTTTTCCCAAAGCTAAGGTCAATAATGAAGAATTGCGATTATAAATCTCTGAACTTAAAATTTCCGATAAGCTAATCATCTGCCGTTTCGGATTAGGCACCTCCAATCCCATGCAAGTCTTTCCAGGAATAGTCTCAACCACCCGCAATGCCTGCGTACCTAAAGCTCGGTTTAAGTCTTTACTTAAGTTGACTATTTGACTCCCCTTAACACCAATCGCAGGCTCAATCTCATAACGCGTAATAATTGGGCCCGGATAAGCCGCAATCACCTTCGCCTCGACGCCAAAGTCTTTTAACTTTCGCTCAATTAAGCGGGATGTGAATTCCAGTGTATCGGCCGATATACTTTCAACCGATATAGGCGCAGCGTCTAATAAAGATAATGGCGGTAATGCGGCGCTAGATAAGTCATCGAATAAGATTGTTTGTTTTTCACGCTCAACTCGATCACTCTTCTGTATCACAGACTCCTGCCTAACAATCTGCATAGGCTCCACCGTATCAAACTTATCTAACTCCTCTTCGACATGCTCTTCACGCTCAACTGCCGCAATTTCTCCAATCCGTCGATCAACCACACTTTCTTGCCGATTACGAATTTTTAAATAAAATACTTCGACCCAGCGACCAATTTGCTCAGAAAAATTTAGCCAAGAAAAATGAAAAAATAAAGAAATTCCTGCAAAGAAAATACATAATAAAAATAGAGTTGACCCCGTAAAACCCAAAAGGGTTTGTAATGGATCACCAATCATCTCTCCCAAAACACCCCCGGGAAGGTTGGGTAGCGCCATTTGTAGGGTATGTAATCGAATTGACTCTAGAGAAACACTCGAACATAAAACCATTAGAAAGCCTAGCCACCGAACCCAGATAGAGTCCTTGGCAAATTCCAGTCCAACTTGCAAATCATCCTTTGACCGAACAACGCTTTTCCAACCCTGCGCAACATGCCTAGCAAATAAAATAACCCACCAATATGCAGAAGCTCCAAAAATAAATAGCATGAGGTCCGCAAAGTATGCTCCAAGTCGCCCCCCAATGTTTTTTACAAGCCCGCCAGAGTTATTAGACCAAGCCGGATCACTCGGCGCGTAAGTTACTAAAATACAAAAAAGGCCAATACAAGAGGCAAGCGCTAAAAACCATCGAATTTCTATTAAAAGTTCCGAAAATCGAGCGGCCTTTTTGGATAAAAGAGGACTATCAGGCCCTTGATTGATCAACGGTTTTTTTCGTTTCAATGAACTTGGTACGGTATTTTCACCCATGAATGTATTGTAAACCCGCTCCAAGCGATTGAATCGACTTTATTCATGACGATTTATCCACAATCAGATTTTTCTTCTTTATAATTTAGTATGAACGAAAATAATGTAAAACACGCAAAAGTCCTGATCTTAGGTTCTGGGCCGGCCGGCTATTCCGCAGCAGTGTACGCTGCTCGCGCCAATCTTAACCCCGTGCTCATTACTGGTATGGCTCAGGGTGGGCAATTAATGACCACCACTGATGTCGAAAATTGGCCCGCTGATCCTCTTGGTGTGCAAGGCCCAGATTTAATGCAACGCTTTTTAGAACATGCTGAGCGCTTTCATACTGAAATCATTTTTGACCAAATCCATACTGCCAAGTTACAAGAAAAACCAATTCGCTTAGTTGGTGATTTTGGCACCTATACTTGTGATGCACTCATTATTTCAACTGGCGCTTCTGCGCAATATCTCGGGATACCCTCTGAAGAAAAATTTATGGGTAAAGGTGTGTCAGCCTGTGCAACTTGCGATGGGTTTTTCTATAAAAACCAAGATGTTTGCGTGATCGGGGGCGGTAACACTGCAGTCGAAGAGGCCCTCTACCTCACCGGAATTACCAAAAAAGTCACAATCATTCATCGCCGCAATAAATTTAGAGCCGAGCCGATTCTGATTGACCGTCTCATGGCTAAAGTCTCTGAGGGTAAAGTAGAAATCAAATGGCATAGTCAAGTCGATGAAGTACTTGGAGATCATTCCGGGATGACCGGCATCCGAATTATGAAATCCGACGGGACTAAAGAAGAAATATCCGCCCAGGGAATGTTTGTCGCTATCGGCCACAAACCGAATACTGATATTTTTAATGACCAACTCACTATGGTCAATGGCTATATCCAAACACTCAGCGGTACTGCGGGTAATGCAACGAGTACAAATATTGCCGGTGTATTTGCTGCTGGCGATGTGCAAGATCACATCTACCGCCAAGCTATTACTAGTGCTGGAACCGGTTGCATGGCAGCACTGGATGCGCAGCGTTATCTCGAAACTTTAGAATAAAACAGCACATTCGAAATTCGCTAAAAAAAGCAAAAAGCCAAGGAACACATTCCTTGGCTTTTTTTACTTCAACCCATCAAAATTAATCCAGTTATTTAGCCATCGGCAGCAGCGGCACAATCAACAAAGCAACAATATTAATAATCTTAATCAACGGATTCACTGCCGGACCAGCAGTGTCTTTATAAGGATCACCCACCGTATCGCCAGTTACTGCAGCTTTGTGGGCCTCAGATCCCTTACCGCCATGATTGCCATCTTCGATATACTTCTTGGCATTGTCCCAAGCCCCGCCGCCTGTACACATGGAGATCGCCACAAATAAGCCAGTCACAATTGTGCCCATGAGTAAGCCGCCTAATGCTGCGGGTCCAAGAAACATGCCCACCAAAATAGGAACAACCACTGGCAATAATGACGGTACGATCATCTCCTTAATCGCTGCTGAAGTAAGCATATCAACTGCACGACCATACTCCGGCTTAGCAGTGCCTTCCATAATTCCTTTGATATCCCTAAACTGTCGGCGGACTTCTTCAACTACCGCTCCAGCACTTCGCCCAACAGCTTCCATCGCCATCGCACCAAATAAATAAGGGATTAATCCACCAATAAATAAGCCAATAATGACCAAATGATTCGATAAATCAAAACTGACCTTCTGACCAACCGCCTCTAAGGCATGGGTATAGTCTGCAAACAAAACTAATGCGGCTAAGCCAGCAGAACCAATCGCATAACCCTTTGTCACTGCCTTCGTAGTATTACCAACAGCATCTAATGGATCCGTAATATTGCGCACTGATTCTGGCATCTCAGCCATCTCAGCAATTCCACCAGCATTATCGGTAATCGGGCCATAAGCATCTAAAGCCACAACAATTCCCGCCATCGATAACATCGAAGTAGCAGCAATCGCAATCCCATAAATACCTGCCAAATCAAAGGAGCAGTAAATTGCAGCGCAAACAAATAAAACCGGCCAAGCAGTTGATTTCATCGAAATACCTAAGCCAGCAATGATGTTGGTACCATGACCCTTTGTAGAGGCTTCCGCAACGTGCTGCACAGGAGCATAATTTGTACC
>Ga0114980_10001407_pt1 | contig 17285 bp, 26 predicted proteins | sample S_140806_EF_Meta_FD_87018 | JGI IMG/M metagenome (GOLD analysis project Ga0114980, IMG submission 87018) | Freshwater microbial communities from Lake Simoncouche, Canada to study carbon cycling - S_140806_EF_MetaG | ecosystem: Environmental > Aquatic > Freshwater > Lake | place: Lake...
AGGGGACAATCCTCTGACTTTTGCAAATACATCTTTTGGATAGAAGTATAGACCTGTAACTGCTAGATTGCTTTTTGGATCTTTAGGTTTTTCTTCAATAGAAAGAGCATTACCATATTTGTCAATTTCAACAACCCCAAATCGTTCTGGATCGTTTACTTGCAAGGCGAATGTTACTGCAGAATGAACAACATTAGCCCATTTTAACATAGAAGTTAAAGATGCTCCATAGAATATATTATCGCCAAGAATCAATGCTATTCTATCATAGTCACTAACACGATCAAATAGATGATCGTATACAACGTTGAATGCGTCAGCAATTCCCTTTGGTGTTTCTTGAACAGCGAATTCAATGTTCACACCAAGGTATTTTTTAGCGTCCTTGAATAGTTCTTGAAACACTTGTTTTTCTTTTGGATTTGAAATTATAACAAACTCGTCTATTCCAGCAAGCATCAGCGTGCTCAGTGGGTAATAGATTAGCGGTTTATCATAAACTGGCAAAAGCTGTTTAGTTGCAGCAAGTGTAGCTGGATATAGTCTAGACGATTTTCCAGCAGCTAATATAACACCAAGTGTTTTACTCATTTCAAATACCACTCAATAGTTTTTTGTAATCCAGTATCCAAATATACTGTTGGATACCAGCCAATATCAAGATAAACCTTGTCGAAGTTTATACTATATCTATAGTCATGACCTTTACGATCTTCAACAAATTCAATTAAGGACTCAGGTTTATCCATATACTTCAATATCATTTTTGTAAGCGCAAGATTATCTATTTGATTTCCGCCGCCGATATTATAACTGTGCCCTATTCTTCCGCGCTCTAAAATTTGCATGATCGCATCGCAGTGATCTTCAACATATAGCCAATCTCGAATATTTGATCCATTACCATAGATAGGTATTTTTTCATTCCTTAATGCATTTCTTATAATTGTTGGAATGAATTTCTCAGAATGCTGAAATGGACCATAGTTATTTGAACAATTGGTTATTATTGTCTTCAGTTTAAAAGTTCTAGCGTATGCTCTAACGAAATGATCTGATGCTGCTTTAGATGCAGAATAAGGTGAACTTGGGTCATATGGTGTTGTTTCTGTAAAGTCAGGATCGTTCTTTCCAAGAGAACCGAAAACTTCATCGGTAGAAATATGCACCAGTAGAATCTCAGGATTTTTATTTTTAATAGCATCAAGAATTGATGCTGTTCCATAAACATTTGTACCAATGAATGGTGCGCTGTTTTTTATGGAATTATCAACATGACTTTCAGCAGCAAAATTGATAATAGCTCTTGGATTTTCAGTTTCAATAAGATATTCTAATTGTGGTCGATTGGTGATACATCCCTTCACAAACATATAGTTGGGATCACCTTCATACTCAGTAAGATTCTCTCTATTGCCAGCATAAGTAAGAAGATCATAGTTTATAACTTTTTCATCATTAATGCTTAGAAAGCGACGAATAAAGTTAGTTCCAATAAATCCACATCCACCAGTTACAAGTATAGTCATAAATTATTTTTTTGCCCTCGCAGAAATCGCAGTCAAATCATCAATATTTTCTAAGTCAACATCAGATTTATTCAACGATACTACCTGTAATGCTGTTGAAAATCTATAGTTGTATATAGGAATGCTACCACCGCGCTTTAATCTAATTCTTAATCTTAATTTAGGATTAAATTCTGGCACACCCAATTTAGCTGCATCTTTACCCATGTAGTATAAACCATACTTACCGATTTGAATATAGTATGTTTTTTTACTCACATAATAATCTGCTACTGCACTTGGTTTTACATTAATGAATCTATCTTTAAAGTTAGCATAATCATATGCAACATCAGACTGCTTAAACTTATCTAATGGGACAGTAAATTTTCTTGGTGCACCACGATTACCCCACTCTTTATTTACAAGTTCTGGAGCTTTAATAGAAGTTAGGAATTCTCGCATCTGTTCAGCAGAATCTGTTTTAGCACCACCTAATATCCATTTATTTTTGTTTAGATCATAATCCAAAGAACCTTGACCAAAATCTACTTTCAGATCTAATTTGATTTCAACTTTATACTTTACACCCTTAATAATTATTTCGGCGTCAGGTGCATTAGAATCTGACGCAGCACCTCGAAATCCTTGATTTTGAATTTTATATTTTTTCAGCAATTTATTAATCTTGCTCTCATATAAAAATCCTTTATTATCCGCAGCCATTTTAAACCTTCTTTTTATATTTTAAGATTCTTAAATTTATCTCTGTTATTAGAGTTTACATTTATCTGCCCAGAATCAACAATATCTTTCTGAGCATTCTGTTCTAGATCATATAGTTTCATCTTTGCACGATCAATACCGACCGTGAACCTTTTATTTAGCGTTGGATCATTATACCTATTCTTAAGCTGCTTTACCATAATCTGATTTAGCGACTCCAATTCTTCAGTGGAGATCAGCGCAAACATAAAGTCAGCTGTTGCTGGCAAACCAAATGACTCAGAAGTATCCTCAAGTCCAACATCTGAATTACTATACCCAGATCGAGTTGTCTGAGTAGCAGACATGATTGGAACCTTAAATTCAACTGCTAAACCACGCAATTCTTCAGCAATTGCCTTAATATAAGTGTAACTGTTTACATTAGCTCCTGCTTTAATTCTAGAAGAAGCGCAGATATTCAGATAATCAATGAAGATAATATCAGGCTTAAAATTCTTTTTTAAATTGAGTTCGTTCAGCAATGCTCTAAAATGTGCAGGATTAGCAGCCGCTGTTGGATATTCTTTAATGATCAGTTTACCTTTAACACGCTCCTTGAGTTTAAGCATGCGCTTCTGATACATATCCTTTGGCATCTTCATCAGATCATCAATTGTAACATTTAATAAATTAGCATCGATTCTTTCAGCAATTCGTTCCTCAGCCATTTCAAGCGTAATATACAAAACATTATAGTTCTGCATAAGACTAGCTGCAGCAACATGACACATAAACAGTGACTTACCGACACCAGTTCCAGCCAAAGCAATATTCAACGTTTTTTGAGGAAGCCCACCTTTTGTAATTTTGTTAAAATACTCAAGATCAAATGGGATCCGTTTCTCCACCCGATGATAGAAATCATACCTGTCGTTGAACTTATCAATGTAATCATGACCAACATTGGGGTCAAAACTAACACCAAGAGCATCAGACAAAAGAGTAGGAATACTACCTTTACTCCTGTTCTGATCTTTTCCATCCAGAATTTGAATGCTGTCCATAATAGCATTATAAATTGCCTTTTCTTGACAAAACTTTTCGGTCACGTCTGTAAGCCAAGCAATATCTTTACTTGGCTCGACGCTATTTATTTCATCAAGAATTTCGTTACAAGATTTGAATTCGTATTCAGTTAAGTTATTCTTTTCACTCAGAACAAGTTTTAATGCACTTTCATTTGGTAGTGTATTATACTTTAAGACGTGGTCCTTTATTGTTTCGAACAGCTTTCTTTCTGGGCTTTCTGTCAGATATTGGCTCTTCAAAAAAGGCAGCACTTTCCTCGCGAAGTTCTCGTTCCGCATCAAGTTCAGCAAGATTATTCGCTCTACCTTCATGTCCTACCCTTTCTATTGAATTTTGTAAAATGCATCTTACAATATTTGTTGTTAATCGCTCTAACTTTTTTGAGTTTACTTCGATAAGATTTGGATTATAAACTACATTAGTCTCGAAGTCAAGTTGAGCATGACCATTGTCATCTGATATTACAAAATTAGTGAAATTAACTATTGTTCCTTTAAATTTCCCTTTCAGGAGTTCAACGCTCAGAATACCGTCTGGGCTATCAACTGTTCTAAACGTGACACCTTCTTTTATCTTTTTTGATGCAATCCAAAATTCTAAAGTTGCTAGTTTATTTCTAAAATAATTTAGCATATTACTCATCCTCATCTTCATCAACATCAGAATTATTTGATGTTGTGAATTGATAATTATCGCGCACCCATTGCTTGAATGAGTCGCTGCTGATGATTGGTTCCCAGAATTCAGCACTATCAGTATCTTTCAGACGCCACTTCTTTTCTTCAACTTCACCAGTTTCAACATCAACCTTTGAGTACCAGCCATTGCTTGGCTTAATAACATGACCTGATTCAAGTGCCATATCCAACAAGCCAGAATATTTACTGATGCCACCATCAAATCGAACTGTTACAGGAATACGTGCTTTCTCACGAACATAGCGAGATTTCTCGACGTTGATAATAAAGCTATATCCAATAAGATCAGTTCCTTCCTTTTCTTGCTGGCGACCAAGAATAAAAATATTATCGGCTGAATAATAAGAACCAGTACCACCACCGACGATTGCCTTTGGGAACATACCAATTTCCATATAAGTATGATTCACCACTACCATCGGAATATCCTTGAGCGTCAGATGAGGAGTAACCATTCGGAACAGAGACTTGATTTGCTTAGCACGAGTCATATCACCAACAGACTTCTGATCAAGAGCATCTTCAACTTCTTTCTTCGAAGCAAGATTTCCAATAGAATCAACCAGAATCATCACTCGATCGCCACGTTCAATTTCTTTCAGCTGATTCATGATATCAAACTTCAATTGCTCAACATCAGTGATTGGAGTATGGACAATGCGATTAGTATCTAAACCAAATGATGAGAAATAACCTTGTGGTGTACCAAACTCTGAGTCATAGAAAAGAATGACAGCCTCAGGATACTTATCTTGATAAGCTTTAGCCATCAACAAACTAAATGCTGTTTTGAAATGCTTACTAGGACCAGCCCACATTGTAAGACCTGGAGTAAATCCGCCGTCAAGATCACCAGACAATGCCACATTTACAGCAGGTATAATAGTCTGAATCATATCCTTAGCAGCAAAGAATTTAGACTTTGCAAGAATAGATGATTCCTTAATAGTTGAATTCTTTTTCAGTTTATCTAACAAACTCATAGCGCACCTCTTATGGTAATAATACCATTATACTCTTATTTGAATTAGAAGTAAAATAATTACGAGAAAAAGTCATCAAGCGAAGCAACACGCTCAACTCGCCACTGAATACAGTCTAGAATAATTTTCATTGGCTCTAGGAACGACTTATCAAATTGGAGATCATAATCAATGAACTTAGAAATATTCAATTCTTTTGGGATTGTATTAATAAATGCGATAGTGTTATTTCTAAATGGATTAGGTTGTTTCAAATAACAGAATTTGATTTTTTCGCCTTCCTTTATCAGCTCATACTTTTTATCTAATTTATTTTCACGAATGAAATGATTATAAACTAGAGCACCCTTAACATGAATTGGTGTTCCTTTCTTAAAGATATTCGTTGAATCATGATACTCAGATACACCATTTACACCACGCGGAAATGATATTTCTTCGACTGGAAGTTTTCTGAACTTTTCTCTAAAATCGTTAATGAAGTCGATCATGGTATTTTCGTCTTTCTCCATGATAACTTTCATCGCTTCCTTAATCTTTACACGACAGGCTGCTGGGGTTGAAGATTTTACTGCCTCCAGTCCCATAATCTTAAGCATTGGCTGTTTATATTCAACACCTTCGTTATTATACACATTCAGAATGTATCGTTTCTTGGCAGTCCAGATTGCCTTGTCAGCCAATGACTCTCGCTTCATGATCATTTTCTGCTTATATGCATTTACATATTCAGCCAGTTCTTGGTATGACTCATCAATAAACTTTTGAATCTTATCCTCACAGACTTTATCGAGGAACCGAATGACTTTCAGTTTATCACTGGTATCAGGCATAATTTTCTTCACTATTCCAGACAGGTCAAGATAAATTGAATCAGTATCTGATGCGATTACATAATCCTTGTTGCGAGTCTTGAGTAAAGCATTCATATACTCATTCAATTTATTTTCAATCCAACGAATACTCAACTGACCTGACAATGTAATAGCTTCAGCCATACGAATATCAAAGAACCTAAAGTACTGGTTGCCAATCGCACCATAAGCTGAGTTCAGTGAAACTTTTTTAGCAAGCTGTAGATTATTATATCTAGCCACTTCCTTCTCAAGATATTCAACCTGATTGGGATCCTCTTGAACTTTTTGCAGCTTCTTCTTTGCTTCTATCGCAAGTTTTTTATACTTAGTACGATCCTTGTACATTGTATCCATAACTTCACCAAGCAAGCCTTGCTTGTTTACTTTGAAGAATTGCGCATTTGGCGTAACAGTAACCTTTTGTTGTTTTAGTGCGTCAAGATTGATTGTTTTCTTTAGCAAGGAATTCAGCGAAACTCCTTGGTTATTCTTTAGTAACTGCTTAATCTCATCGCTATAGTTCTCTGGTTCAATAATTGTTTCCATAGAAATATTATACTGCATGATAAGATGCGGATACAGACTATTCAAGTCAAATGAAACAACCCACTCATGCATACCAACAAGCGGATCCTTTACATATGCGCCTTCATACGCTGCGCTTTTTTCTCCCTGCTTCATCTGCGGGATTACAATATTCTTTTTCTTAAGATGGTTGTAAATGATTGCATCCCACATTCTAACTTGCGTAAACACATCATCATAGTTCACTTTGTTGTCATATGCCAAAGTTAGAGCAAGTTCAATTAACCCACCCTTATCGTTTAACTTTTCAACAAGATCAACGTCTCGAATATTGTAATCAAGAAACTTCTGGTAATCTGACTTATAGAGCTGATGCAATGTTTCATACTCAGAATAATCCAACTTACGGATTCCGAGTTCACTGAATGCAACATGATCTAGGCGATAGGATTCTTGTGGAGTATTTGAATACTTCTTGTACAGATCAATGTAGTCAAGAGTGGATATGCCATATATGTCATATGACAAATGCTTGCGATTCATTATAAATGTTTCGCGCGGATTGATCTTCTTCCAAGGAGAAAGCTTATTAGCTTCTGCTTCTCCAAAAAGTTTTGTGATTCGATTGATTAGATAAGGAACGTCAAAGAATTTTACGTTCCATCCCGATAGGACATCAGGATAATGTAAAGTCCAATGATTAATAAAACAAACCAAAAGCTCAAACTCATCTTCACATTTTTTATACTTCACATTCTGAGGTGCTTCATATTCACCAACACCAAAAGAATAGAATGTATCCCCCTGCTTTAAAGTGATTGCGATAATTTCTTCATTAGCATTTTTAGGATCTGGGAAGCCATTCTCAGATGCAACTTCAATATCCAGATATGCTATAACAATATGAGATTTATCCCAAAAAATATCTTCAGGAAATTCATCTGCAAGAAATGCATATTCATAACGATTATTCCCATAAATTGGGAACGTCTCGACATCTTTGTATTTCTCCAAGAACTCTCTACAGTCTGAGATATTTCCTGGCTCTATTGGCTCAACATTTTCACCATACAGTGTTTTGAACTCGGAAGGTTTCTTCGATGGAACATAGAAAGTTGGCTTATACTCTATGCGGCGAGCAACACGTTTACCGTCCTGAACACCGCGATAGAGTATAGTCTTTCCATATAACTGTACGTTAGTATAAAATTTCACTAGTTACTCAAGAATAATAGTCTTTGCTGGCGGGGTTACAATTCCGCTGAATACACTATTATAGTTGTTCTCCATTTGTTCGTCAACTTCTTTTACAAGAATTGTTTTGCTCAGATCAAATTCCAATGGAGTTTTGCCAAGATATGGCATAAATGGCAAAAATCCAAGTGCAGCTTGCCCGTTTGGAGCTTGTTGTAATGTAACTACAACAACATTTTCCAGTGTAATTTTTTCCTTCGACTCAGATACAACCTTACCAATAACTTCTTCACTACTTACTAACTTTAGTGCTTTAACTGTCATGACTTTTTCCTTTTAGATTTATTTGTTCGTTTCTTCAGTTTTTCTTCAAGATATTTTATAAGCTCTTTCTTGGTGATTGGATCGTTGTTTTTGTAAAACACACCATCTAACATGGTCCACTGATCACCATTTTCACAGCGTATATACCATCCGAAGAATTCTTTTATAGTTTGTCCATATTTTACTAGGACAGGAACTAATTCTGTTAATGAATGCATATATTGGTAGCGGGAGATGGACTCGAACCATCGACCTCTGGATTATGAGTCCAGCGTTCTGCCTCTGAACTATCCCGCAATAGATTAATCTTCTGAATCTGAAGATACGTCTTTATTATCAAATCTCTTTGTTTTTGCAGCAACATGTGATTTATGAGCATCAATAAATGCTCTTTTTGCTACTCCATAAGAGTGTTGATCTTTAAAATATCCTAGCGCACTGCCCATACTAACCATACGCTTTAAATATCTAGGCAGTTTAGCGCCAAGAAAATCTGATCTATTTGCCATTTTAAATTTCTCCGCATTTCATTAAAAAATTATTTTTTTGGTCAACTTTACCATTATAACAGAGCAATTTTTTCTGTGTTTTTCATTTAATAACCTTTATTTCACAAAAACAAAATTAGAAAAGTGAAAGAAATTCGAAAGCGGATCAGGCAGATAAACACTCATATAATAAAAAATCAGTCAGCTGATTTAATTGTTGATTGTGTTTATTATTAGAATAGAACTCAGCAAAAAGATACACTAATTCATTCTGTGTGATTTTAACTTGATTCATATATTTTATCGCTTTTTATACAAGAATTGATTGACACTTATTCCAAAAATTTTCTTGTTGACCAGGATGAAAAATTTGGAAACTATGCCAAAATAATTCACCATGTTCCTCGTTTCCAAATGTTGTACCAATTCCATATACAGGCATCCCATCAGCAAGTGCCCAATATGGTGGTTGGTTTACTTCCCATTGAAATCTGATTGGTGGTTTATCATACCTTAATGGCATCAATAAGTCAACTGGAATTCCTTGTTCTTCTGCTTTCCAAGTATATTCTTCTCCAACATCAGATCTGCTTGTCTCAAGTGCAGAAGGTATACCAATTTTCTGAAATGTTGATTTTGAAATTCCCATAGCTGATGGTGCAGCAAATACATGCTGATTATTATTGATATGGTTCGACCTTTGGGCATTACCAATCAATCTACCTTCTGCTGCTTTTTCAACATAAAAATCAATAGCATAATCACTCAAAGGAATACAGTCAATATCAAGAATTAAAGCAACATCATGATCAATTTGCTTTTGTATGTCATAATTTTTCAGAGTTTCTGGTTTGCATCCATTTATACCCCAGAAATAATCAATAGAAATGCCATGCGGAGTATCAACTTTTATAGTATAATGTGGTATCTTACTTTTGTTAAATTTCTGTACAACTTCCCTCTGAAATTGAACTGTCTTATCACTCACATTGTCCATATAAAACGAAACTATACAAGCATTATGCTTATTCATAATAACCTCACTTAAAATTATTTGTTTCCAGAATCTTTCTAATTCCTTCTTCAAAGGAAATTGGATTATATCCTGGTATCAGATTTCTTAATTTAGTAATATCTGGTTTCCTATTTCCAACAGAACCTGGTAAACTTGGCAGCTGTTCAAATTCAACATTATCATGACCCATTTCTTTCGCAATTATTTCAACCGCCTGTTTGATGGTAATTTCTCTATCATTCCCAATATTAATTAATTGTTTATCAACATTATTTGCAGCATATATACTAGCATATACCGCATCGCTAACATGACAGAATGATCTTGTTTCATCGCCACCAATTATTGAAAATATACCATTTTTAATTTTATTAATTTGGTCGCCCAAAAAATGACCCTGCTTACTATTTTCCCCATATATGTTAAAATATCTGAGCATAACCCAAGGAAGATTACTATTAACTAAGAAATTTTCACTAGTAATTTTTGCGAGCCTATAACTCCACCGAGCATTGTGGATATTCTTTATGAATACATCTGTATTTTCTGGTACTGGGTGTGCTGGATCATCTGCAACAACTTCACTGCTAGACGCATAAACTATTTTTTTAAGATTTTTACAAGTGCTGGCATATTCAAAAATATTTAAATCGCATACAAAATTATTTTGTAAAACTTTATTCGGATATTTGTAAAAATTTATTGTACCATTTATTGCACTATAATGATAGATGTAGTCAAAATCCTTTGGTAATTTCAAATCTATAGAATTTACACAATTAAGATCAATTTTTACCCATCTATCGCAAGGAGGGATAGTGTTAGATCTAGAATGATTATCAACAGCCCAAACTTCATTGTTTGAATCTTTTAACTGTTTACAAAATTCAGTACCAAGTAATCCGCTGGCTCCAGTTACTAGTATTTTACTCATTGTTTATTTTCTCATTATCAGAAAGAACAGAACGTATCGTTGAATAGTTTAGTCCAAGTAAATCAATGAAATTAGCTAGAGCATTTGTATCTTTTGGTAAACAATGTCCACCAAATCCCCTCAAATTTTCATTACACATTAAATATGCTGGATTAAAACAATCTCTCTTAATAATTGAATTATAAACTTGATCGTAGTCAACTCCCATTTTTTTGCAAATATCATAAAAAATATTTGCAAAAATTATCTGCACGCTATGGTTGACGTTATTGAAATATTTAATTAGTTCTGCTTCTGTTGGCTTAACGCAAGCAATATTTTTGGGAAGATTGCCGTGTATTTTTGTTATAAGGTCGAAATCTTCTTTTCTTGTACTACCAATTACAAGTAAATCGTGGTTATACATAAAGTCAGCAAGAGCTGTTTTGGCTCTTAAGAATTCTGGAACAGAACAAATTTTTAATAGTGGATATAATGCGGATAATTTTTCTACTGTTCCAGGAACTACTGTACTCTTAATAGCAATTAATCCTGAATAATCCTCATCATTTAATTCTTTCACAACTGATTGTACAATGCTAACATCGCAATCGCCGTTATCCTTTTGATTCGTTGGGACAGATACAAAAATGCATTCTGCATCTAATACATCTTCAATTTTTGAATCGTCATATTTTGGATCAAAAAAACTCATTGAATGACCCAGATGTTTTAGTCCTTCGTAAACATCTGTACCAACAACTACCTTACCTATAATATCAATATTCATTTAATTCTCCTGAGGATATTCTAGATCTATACAAGAACTTTTTATATCTTTTGCGATAGATAATATTACTTTAGCAACATCCTCTGGCATAATAAATTTAGTTGTTGATTTATCCATCATTTTAGTTTTTGTTTTCACTGGGTTAATTATTGATATTGAAACATTACTATCCATAAAATATTCAGAGCTACTCAACCATAGATTATATAGTGCAGCTTTGCTAGCTGCATATAACATATAATTTTTTCTTCCTTCTCTATGTGCACTAGAACCAATCATTATGATTTTGATTGGTTTATTAGAAGTATTTTCTACAAAAAATTTTATTATTGACCAATTAGAGCCAAAATTTATATTCATAATTTTGTTATGTGTATTATTATTATTATTTGTAAAATGCCCAACACAATTTACAATTAAATCAGGATTTAATTCGATTAATAATTTTTGTATTTGATTATAGCTAATCTCAGAATTAAAATCAATTTCTTTTCTAGAAATTTCAACTATTTTATATTCTGAGGATAGAGTTTCACATACAGCAGAACCTATGCCACCAGTAGCGCCAAAAATAATAGCTATTTTATTCATTGATTATTGAATGGACTCTTACTGTATCAGTTTCGTAATCTTCACCACCGCGTGGTCCTTCTGCAAAAGCAATAAACACACAACCAGTATTTCCTGATTTCATTGCATGAATTTCCCGAGGCTCGCTTATAATCATATCCCCAGCAACAGCATCATACTTTGTTACGACGCTACTATCGCTATCAATAAAAGATGAATAATATGTTAATGTTCCAGATATAATATATGTGTATTGTGTTGTTAGATTATGGTAATGATTTCCTCGAACAGCACCAGGTTCATTAGTTATAATACAGCCATGATTAATATTTCTTTTGAAAAAGATATCTGTTATTGAACCTCTTTCATCTGAGAATTTACTTAATCCGCTTTCTTTGTTTTTATATATGTTATAGACTTTCATTGTGATATAAACCTCACATTAGAATTTATTTTTAATAATGCTGATTTTAATGATTCCCCAATATTCCAACTCAAAACTAAAGCATATGGTGAATCATATTTTGCAAATTCTTCATCGCTGACAATTGGTATTCTAGATAATGGTGTGTATTTTCCTTGTTTAAATTCGGATGCATCTGTAATACATTTAATCAATGTCTTATCTAACTTATGCCAATTTAACCAAGTATTTGCTTTAGCAGCTGCACCAACACCAATAATTACTGCATTAGGATCAGAACTTAAAATTTTATAGAAATTTAAAAGCCATTCATTCCTTTGTTGCTCTATCTTTTTCTGGAATTCATTATAGAATTGTATATCAAATAAACCAATTTTATTTTCATATTCAATAGCTTCTGCTACTTTATAATTAATATTATGGTCAAATTTTAGTTTTGCAGTTACCCTTAAACTTCCTCCATGATAATCTACAACATCAAAATCGACTAGATCTAGTCCTGCAGATTTTAATAGATTCATACAACTTTTTATAGTAAAATAACTTATATGTTCATGATATACCATATCAATGAATCTGCCGCTTGTTACCATTCTTTCCCAGTATGGCACTTCAAATATGAATACTCCATCCTTTGATAAAAGATTTGCAATTCCTTTTGCGAAATTAAGAGGATCATTTGCATGATTAAAGACATTATTAGCAATAATAATATCAGCATATCCATATTTTTGTTTAATATATTCTGATACTTCAAAATTAAATAATTTATGAATTGTGGTAATATCTTTAGAATTTGCTAGATCACACATTTCCTTAGAAGAATCAATACCAATTATTTTATTGGTTGTATCTTTAAACTGATTTAGTAAATAACCATCATTACTGCCAATTTCCACAACTAAATTTGCTTTATGCTTTGACTGTACTGTTTTTGCAAATTCATCCCAATGGTTTCTTGATGTTTGTGAATTGCTTGAAGTATAGCTATATCCATACAGATTATATCTGTCTTCAGCATCGCTGATAAATCCTAACTGTATTTGACCAGAATTATTGTTCAAATACAACTGTAATGGGAAAACTGGTTCTGATAAATTTAGCTGATTCTCTGCGATAAATGTATCAGCGTATGCATGCTGTCCGAGATCTAGAATTTTTTCAACTCGATTTCCAGAGATTAGACATTTATCTAACTGTTTACTATGTGTAATCATAAATTAAATCCTAAAAACTATACTTAAACCAATCATCAGTAGTTTTATATATTTGTTCAAATTTCTTTGCGTTCTCATATTCATCATTATATTTTATATAATATCCAAGATCTTGATCCCAATTACCAGTTGCCCATCTTGTCTTTCCATTCTCAGACCTAACAGAATACATTATAAACGGAAAAACCCTACAACACTTTTCACCTAATTCCATTTCCAGTGTTACTTTTTGTGTTATTTCAAGATTACACCCTCTAGGATGATAGCCAGGAGGAAACGATGATTCTATCATTTTGTGATAAAAATCTCTTGTATTCACCATCATATTTTTAACAATACTTAAATATGCTTCTGCATTTTTTACTGATAAAACTGCATATCTATCAGTAATACCAAGATGGTATGCTCCATCTGGAACCCAGACATAATTAGGATCTAACAAGCACATTGGTGGATGTGGACACAAGAACATATAATCTGAGCGAGTTATAATTATTCTATCATATTTTTTAAATATGTCATCTTTTTTGAAGTTATGCAATAATAGCCATCTAAAAAATATTAATATTGCACCTGCACCATTTTCCCCGTTCACTGGTGCCATCCAATTATTCGGAATTGTGAGTAATGCTTTCCAGGATTCTGGAGCATCAGCAAATTCAACTTTTTTTGCATATTCAAATGCATCAATCCAATTTTCATATTCTGGACAAGTCCATTTATATTTCGCGTGCTGCCAATATTGATTAGAATAATCATAATTGCTTGGGACAGAGATACATAAAGCTAGATCTGCATTTAATTCATCAAGAACATTTTTTTTGAAATTATTCCAGACGACATCATGTTCTCTTGTTTCAGCTATGACGCAAACTAAAGTTCTTTCAACCATTTTATTTCTTCCACGGTAATTTGTTATTATATCTTCGTAGCATTTCAGCATTACCACGATCAAAAAATTCTTTTTGCACAGAGTTGGATGTATTTCCCACAGTATATTTTACTGTATAATTATATGTAGTATGGAATTTCGGCGCTAATTGCATAAATGCATTTGATAAAACTCTGTCAATTTCAGGCTGTCCAGGCTCTCTGAACTTGCGATACCACAGTGGTGTTATTCTTACTGCAAGAAGTTTTGGTATGAAGAAACAATTTACATCAATAAAAAAGTCTTGGGGATGGAGTACAGATGCCCATTTCCCAAGACTCTCGCAATTATCCTGACACAAAAAGTTATGTTCTTTATCAACAATGTTTCTAAAAGAATATGCCCAATCATTTCCTTGCTTAATTACATTGAGACAATCTTCAATATGCGTTGGTTCTATCGCATTATCATCATCTAAAAATATTATATAATCTCCTTCTGCCATATATGTTCCAGCTGCATATATGCGATGACCATTCCATCGATCTTTACCGATAGAATAGGGTAGCATCAAACAATTTTCATTATCCCCATTTGGGAATTTTACTCTAGAGAAGATATCGTAACAATTCTCCCATCGATCTTTACCATCAACAATAATTAAATGCTGAATATCTTTATGGGTTTGGTTTCTAACTGATTCGATATTTTTATAGAGTAGAGGATTTCCTGTTGTTGCTGTTAATACAGTTACTTTCACTTATTGTTTCTCAACTTTTTTGCCATTTCTTCTATACTCATACTTATATTCACATTTTCAGAGTTGATATTTATTCCTCTATCACGGATGGCTGCGGCGCAATCACATTGATATCGCGGGTCATTAACTTCTGTCTGCCACTCATCAGCCACCTTCGCACACGCCTCGCGCTCGGCAGCGGCGACAAGGTTGGCAAAGCGTTGAAGTGTTGATGCGTAAGGTTCCTCCGTTACGTCGTTAACGTACAGGTGCAGCCCAGCCTCCCGCGCCATCCGAATAATGTCATCGCGGTTCATTATGAAAACTCCCTAGTACCAAAAGAATAACCTTGCGGATCGTCCCAATCATACTCGGGATTAAACCACAGACTCTGTGGTCCAATATTGGACCACGGATACTTGTCAATGCGACCCTGTTCATTATGAGAAAGATTTTTGTGACCATCTTCTCTAACGTAGTTTGGCGATTTGTAGCCTTCAACGTATTCTACAAACCAAGCATAGTTGACATCTTCACCAAATTCGTCTTTGATTTTCTTGTCTTTCAGAAACTCTTTCCACGCTTGCCAAGAAGTCAAGTCTTTTTGACGATATCCTCGGAAAGTAAATGCCCAGCCATACGATGACTTGCCAATGTGATACGCTTCTTCATACCGATTACAGCATTCACAATGATTCTCGATAACATAATAATTAGTGCTCATCACTCAACTCCGAAATGTTCTTTCAATTCTTCACCCAAATCTTGTAGCAGCCTAGCGTGTATATCGTAGATATCTTCCCACTTAGCCGAATGCCCTGGAACTAAATCATAGGTTGTAATCTTTTCAATACATTCCTTGACAATCAACTCGGCGAACTTTTCAATGGCTTCTTGTTCGTAGGTGCCTAACTCATCCCAGCAACCTGACGCCGTTAGTCCTGCTTGATACAAACAATGTTCAATTCGTTCGTTCATTCTTCAACTCCCAAATGTTTTTTGATTATTTCAATACACTGTTCAGCGCATCGTCATCATCTCCATCAAGGTTCATCACTGCTCCTTGGAACAAAGGTGCGTTCCAAATCTTGGATCATCATTTCAATGAATTCAATCACATCTTCAACTTCTTCAGTATAGAATGCTTCCCAGATGATAACATCTGACTCTTTTTTGCGCATCATATCGAATATATCCTCAATATTTTCATTCTGAGGATATTTACTAAGATAATAAGAAAGTGCAAACTCCTCATAAACATTCATCGCTTTCTCCCCAAAGACTGCACATCAGCATCATCTGTAATATACTGCACTGCGCCTTTTGAATAGGCTGGTGCCAATCGTTTACTCTTAGCAATAATTGCCTCGCGCACTGCTGGTTCTTCCTTAGCCAGCTGCACTGCATCCATAACACTGTTGCGTGAAGGAAGAAACTGCGTTGACGTCACGTGAGACTTGATATTCAGCGCAATATCTGAACCAGGACGTAGTGCTCTGTTCAAACCAAACACCACACCAACGCCACGCAGTTTACGCTTATCAAGTTTGTGCGCAACTTCGCCCTTTGGCTTGCGTTTCTTAGACCAACGATACATTAAACTTTCTCAATAAACCGAGAGAGAAAATGATTTACAACCTTATCGTGTACCATCGTAGGAATGTCCATGTACGGATCTTCCAGTAAATAATTACAACCATTCTTCCAGTTATTATACTTGATGAATAAAGCATAGTCAAGTAAATGCTTCTCATTTGACGGATCAAATATAACACGCTCAGGAATCTTGAAAGACTTTTTATGGTATGTCATGATTATGCTCCAATAACAGTCGCAACGTAATGATCTGGAAACAGCGCATGTAAAACACTGGACGGACCAAAGGTACTGAAAGTGTTAAATTCATGCGATCCCCTGTAATCCCAGATTGCGCATGCATATCCATTAACGCGGAATCCCCAGCTGTAACGAACCTTATCTGGATCGTCTTTTACATTAGGAGAAAACCCAAGGACAGCTTCAATCTTGTCGACTGTAATTCCATCCAGTCGCCCAGTACGATGTGAGCCAATCGTTGAGTCAGGTATAATCTCATTCATTGTCATCACCACCAAGAGAGCACATCTTGCCAATAAACACCCCAGCGACCAGCGCCAAGATGAACCAGTAGAAAACGAATTCCAACATAATCATTCTCCGTAATACCCATAGTCTTCGTCGGTGCCCCAGCCAGCAGAGGCGAGAGCAGATGTAGCGTCTCCATCCATGCTATCATCATACATCTCTCCTCATTCATCATAGTATCATTATGCCTGAATACACGAAAAAGGCAATATTGAAAACTTTAATAAAATCAATGACTTACGCAATGG
>Ga0114980_10001408_pt1 | contig 17278 bp, 14 predicted proteins | sample S_140806_EF_Meta_FD_87018 | JGI IMG/M metagenome (GOLD analysis project Ga0114980, IMG submission 87018) | Freshwater microbial communities from Lake Simoncouche, Canada to study carbon cycling - S_140806_EF_MetaG | ecosystem: Environmental > Aquatic > Freshwater > Lake | place: Lake...
AGGATTGAGCTCTTGCTGGAGTTCAAAATTATACGGGTAGTTATCTCATTTGGAATCGCATCGACATCTAACCCACCAGTAGCAGCCACAAATAGGGCTGAATCCACCGTTGAATCTATATATATGGTAGCCGTTAGCAGGTAATTCCCGTTTGAAAGGCGGGAAATTGTTGAGGCTGAGCCAGTTTGGGTCAATGGGAACCAGGATCCTGCAACAGTCACAGAGGGGCTTGCAAAGTATGAAGTACCTGCGCCATCAACAGTAATGGTTTGGGAGACCAAGACGTTTAATACTGATTCGCCCTGGGATTGCGCATATGAAACCAGCACGTAACCGTCAGGATTGGTAATTGTTGATTGAGATGAAACAAAAAGTGATCCAACATCTCCAGTTACATCAGAAACTGTAAAACCTATTGGTAATCCATCTTTAGAAAGACCTGCAAATACTGATTTTGATGTGCGGAAGTTAATCGCAGAATTATCTTCAATAAGCTTTTGATTTGAAAGATCTGAGTTTGTTTCTGTAGGAGATGGAGTTGACGATTGAGTCGAAGCTGGTGCTTCTTGAGTCATAGTTAAAACAACTGAACCATTATTAAACTCACTTCCAGTTACTGAGTTAAAGCCTAGGAATGCAACCATCACAATAAGTAATGAGAGTGCAACTTTTGAAGATTTTTTAGCAAGCTCTGCTGCCTTCTTATATGTGCCAGAAATAGAATCAAGTGCTGTAGCGCCGGTTTTCTCATCAACGACCCATTCGGCAAGAACACGAATAAATGAAGCACGGGCACGTTGCACAACATGGCGAACATTTTTCTCAGATGTTCCAATTGCTTGTGCAATTTCTTTAGTAGTACGGCCTTCAACCTCCCACATAACAAGGGCTGTGCGTTGAGTTTCTGAAAGCCGAGATAGTGCCTCACGAATAATTGAAGCATCCTCAGCTGCAGAAAGTGTGGCATCCATCGGGATGTGATTTTCTGCTGCGATTTCAGCCAAGCGCTCTTGAGTGGCATCTGAATCAATAGCAACCAAGTTAGGGCGAGATCCAGTTGCTCGGATTACATTCAGGCATAGGTTGTTAACGGTGGTGCGCAGATATGCCATGGCACGATCTGCGGTGTCTAACTCTGGAGCTGCCAGGATAAATTTAAGGAAGGCATCTTGAACAACCTCTGCTGCATCGGCATCGCTTCGAAGAATTCGGCGGGCTTGAGCGATAAGGGATGAGCGATTTTGTGTGTAAAGAGCGGATAAATCAGAAACAGACCACGCAGCAACAGTCGCTGGGGCCTGAGCCTTCTTACGAAGTGACACTTTAATTTCCCGCTTTCAGGTGAGCCAACGTCTTGACCCCTCTACCTAGTAAGACACCAAAAAGGGGTAAATGTTGCCTTACCGGTCAAATTTTGTTCTATCGTCAACAAAATATCAAAACTAGCCGTGCGGGGAAATACTCCCCGGAACCATAATCTGAAGCTAATCAAAAAGCCTGTTCCATCATCATATTCTTAAAAGTCGCCTACGATTACGTCGTTTTGCATGTACCGTGGAAGCCGTGAATAGCCTCAAAGTAAACCTTGACGATTGGGCTAGCTCAGTCTTGGCTGACCCAATAACCAAGGAGCCAAAGCGACCTCAGGATTTTGCCCTTACTCAAGGCGTGTTGGACGCCCGGGTGATACTCAAGAACTCGATGGGTTTTTCCGTGTGGGATACCGGCCAAACTCATTTTGAGGACTTGGAGATTTCTAAGTATTATTTAAGAAAAAGTAAAGAGTCTTTTGCGCGTGAAATTTTACGAGATGCTGTTATTTACGAAACTATTCTCTTGGAGGAGCCAATTCTTGATGTCGGCGGAGTTGCGGTTTACTACGCGAATTTCTCAAACCAAAAAGTAAGTATTTAGTTGTAGACCCTTTTATCAATGCCCTTCAAAAAATCTCACCTGCAAGAATTAATTCCTATCAGTGCCTGGAACAACCGTTAAATTTTATTGCTGGTGTTGCTGAGTTTCTACCAATTCAAACTGCAAGTGTACGAACTGTACACATGAGAAGCATGTTGGATCACGTTCAAATAGTAGATCTTTGTTTATTAGAGGCGAAACGAGTCTTGATGCCGGGAGGTAAATTGATAATTGGGATAACAATTGAAGGTCAGCCCTATGGAAAGCCAGGCATGGATTTAGGACTGCTTCACACAATAAAAAGAATTACAAAGATTTTATTGGCTGCTGGTGGCGTAACAAGATATATAGATCGTCATGTTTGGCATCCTACATACAGTAATTTAATGAAAGTTTTAGCAGATGCAGGATTTACTGTCATTCAAACATTTTGGCAACCAGCATGGAAGGGTAGAGTGCTCTATGTTGAGGCTAAATGTGTCGGCCTTGGGTGACTACAAAAATAGTTGCAATCAGTAAAATGATTTTGTGGTTTTTAATACTTGTAGATCGAGAGAAACTGTTACTCTGAATGCATTACTCTTATCAATCTGACGTAAAGAGATTTATGCATATGTTTTAATTAAAGACCCGCTACATGGGGGGGGTGGAGTTAGGATGGGACACAAGCCTAATTTTTAAAATATTTTAACTATCCTGGTGGGCCCTGTCGGGATCGAACCGACGACCCACGGATTAAAAGTCCGTTGCTCTACCGACTGAGCTAAAGGCCCCAAAGATGAAACTGCCCTACTGCGATAACTTTTTAGATACAGACAATTAGAGCGTGCTTATCTTATGCTATTTTTTGAATGCTGGTCCGCAAACACATAATATACGCTTAATTCAAAGTTTTAAACCACAATTATGTGGGCTACCAAAATTCTGTACGAATAAAACTATTCTATTGGTTGCAATAAGTCATATCACTTATGTCTCAAAGTTTTAGGATCTTTAGGCGAGTGATTTACAAAAAAATTGTATAAGTTTACAAGTAAGTAATAAGCACCCTTAATTGAAGCTCGATGAGTCGGGGTAAGTTTAGACCACTCCAAGCTTTAATAAAGCACAAAGTATTGTTCGCTATAACTTAAAGCTCTTATTGTAGGATATAAATCTTATAACTCCAGAACTTTGCAATTACATCAAAAGCAAAAAATCAAAATGGATTTAAAGCTTTAACTCTTCTCGCAAATCTATACCACTCATAATTCTGTATCTGTGTTTTCATGACTATTATAAGCCAATAACCAACTTTCTGTTGAGTATCTTAGTGAAGTAGTCAATTTTTTTGATACAAAGTGCAACATTATAACAATAGAAAAGTAGCGTACTGTTAAAACAATTTGCTTCCAATATTTCTTGCCTTCGAAGCAGAATAAAACGGGCCACTGATGCCCCTTCGGTGTGAGCCAATTATTTAGTAGATGCACTGCAAAATAATTTCTCTTTGATCCAAAAGTTCCCGAACCCCTTACAGTTAGATTTACCTGCTCAGCATGATTGACAAGAAAACTTGAGGTAAAACCTGCGGAGAAATAGTCTGGTGAGCCATGAGGGCGATTAGAAGCGGGACATGAAATCCAAAGATGTCCATCAGTGGCTAGTAGTTTTTGAAATTGAACGAAAGCATTCTCATGAGCCCATATATGTTCCAGTACCTGCGAACAGAGAATCAAGTCATATTTTTCAGAATGAGACGGATTCGTTGTATTTAGATCAAAAAAAGTATCTGCAAGATTGTCTACGCCTAGAATGTAGAGTTCAAAAACCGGCAGTAATTGTCTTAATAAGCTAATTTCTGGCTCATCCCCAGAGCCGCCAATAACAGCAACCTTAGTTACCCGCGTGAGATTAAGCTTCGTTAATTCTTCAACAAAAAGGCACAATAGGACTTCCCTTGCATGACTAACGCTTTGCCTTTTTGCGCGAACTATTGTTAAAACTTTTGGGTCAACCTCAAAATAATTATGCTCACGATTCAAACTAAGTCCCGAACTAGCCGCCTTAAAAAACAACCATAGATAGCCCCTGATTCTACTCAACTTTGGCGCTCCACCCGCCTTATGTTATTCGGATATTGTTTGAAGTTCTTGACTTAGAAGGCTCAGGTGCTACTTTTAGACAGTGGTGAGCACTTTATTTCACAATTCCCGCCAGTTGATATTGCCTCTAAAAAAACTTAGTTATCCATTTACCATTCTCTTACTTCTGCTTGAAATCATTCGGCATAAATTCACAGGTCGATCCTCTAATGCAAATCTTATAAAAACCTTTCTGCTCTATGGAGGTTTACCAGCAACCCTTTTGTCTCGCTTAATTGGAGGACGGTCAAAATCCTTCAAAGATCTGATCTCTAGTTCAGTAATTCGAGATAATGTGAGTGTTAACAAAAAAACCTTGCGCAGATTGGGGTATTCGTTAGCACCACAGGCCATTTCACAAAATGTAGTAGCTGAACTGCTTGAGTTGTCCCTGCGCACGCCTGGTGAAAATAGAATTATGGATTCTGGTCATGGACAGGAAAGCGGGGTATTTTTCAATCGCCTCAAACCAAATACTGTTCGTTTTGATGTTGATTCCCAAAAATTATTACAAAATAGTTTAGTTCAAGAATTTATTTGTGACCCCACGATTTTATCTATAGCCCAAGATTACCTTGGGTCAGCTCCAGTTTTTGATTTTATAGCGATGTGGTGGCATACCCAATCAAATACTCCAGATAAAGAAGCTGCCCAGTATTTTCATTTTGATATGGATCGGCTCCGCTGGATTAAATTTTTCTTTTATGTAACAGATGTTACTGCAGACTCAGGTCCACATGTGTTTGTTCCCGAATCTCATAGAGATTTTGGATTACCTTTCAAGTTGCGTAAAAAAGGTTTCACGCGACTTGCTGACAATGAAGTTGCATTATCTTTTCCAGCCAGTACTTGGCAAACCTTTACTGGATCGGCGGGCTCGATGATAGTCGAAGACACTAGGGGCCTGCATAAAGGCAAACATGTGATCGCAGGCGATCGACTAGTTTTTCAGCTTCAATATTCAACTAGCACTTTTGGTTACAACGCCACTCAGTATTCGATAAAGTCCAACAGTCTGTCTCCTTTACTAAAGTCGTCGCTAGAGCATTACCCAGAGGTTTTTCCAACTATTTCAATTGTTTAATGAATTTACCGATTGCCTTCTCTGGAGAAGTTCCTACCTATTCATTAGTTTTAAAGGTTTCCTAATAGCCGAATGCATGATTCGGTAAAATGATGGAATGGATTGTTTGTAAAGTGCGGCCAAATAAAAACGGATGTAGATTAGTTTAAACTTCTTGCGCAAAAAAAGTTGAAGTAAATATTTAGTTCTAAGAACAATCACCTCGACTTCGCGCCTGAATGGTGCTCTACTTGAAGAGGAATTTTTGGGCGATTTATCTAGCCTGTACATCACCAACGGCTCCGCAATGTTAGCAAGAGTTTTAGTCAATGCTAGCCTCGTCCAAAGTTCATAATCGTGAGTGAATTTAAACATCCTATTATGTACGACTAAACCTGAATCATAAAGCTTTCGTCTAAACATAACTGTTGGATTCATAATAACATTCTCTTTTAGCAATAATTCACTTAGTTTTTCAGTGGGTACCATTTTTATACCTCTGGATACTCGGCCATTCTGACCTAGGAGATTGAAAACACTGCTACCCACAAGATCAACACTTGGATTTGAATTAAAAAAATCTAGCTGAGTTTGGAATCTTGTTTCCAATGATATGTCGTCCGCATCCATAATCGCTATATAACTTCCAATACATTTCGAAAGTGCAAGATTCGTACTTGCTGCGATACCTAAATTTTTCGGATTTGTAAAAACTCTTAATCTCGCGTCTTGTTCGGAGGCAATACTCAGGATATCAGAGCTCCTGTCATTGGATCCATCATCAATCACAATAAATTCAAAGTTTCGAAAAGTGTTCATTAATACAGAATCAATACTCTCTTGTAAATACTTTTCCTCGTTATACACGCTCATCACCACTGATAGATCCACCTTGCCAGCTCCTAATCACAATTCTTTTGTTTAAGAAAAAAAGGTATATTCTTGCCTGAAGCCCGCCGACAGATTCTACATAGGAGACAATAGTTGCATAAAATATACTTAATTCCAGCAATACGTGAGCGTATATGCAGGTGGCGCTTTAAATTTCTAATTGTATGGACTGGATTGCGGAGTAGTTCTCTAGAAAATGTCTTACATGCCGATTATTCGAAAGGACACTTTCACAAGTATCTATCGTTCAAAGGCCGAGTTAATTTCCTTGTCAATTTGGTTGGGTCTTTGTTCGGCAGAGATCGAAAGAAATTGAAGCTCTTGTCAGTTGGCCCTAGATTTGAGAGTGAGCTCTATGGATACCGAGGCTTGGGTTTCCGTTGGAAAAACATAGATGCAATTGATACTTATTCATATTCGCCTCGAATAAAAGTGGGTAATATGCACAATATTGATTACCCGAATGAGCATTTCAATATAGTGGTTTGTGGGTGGACGTTGGCATATTCAAACGATCCCTCAGCAGCTCTTGGGGAATTTGCTCGGATTCTTTCGAATAATGGTTTATTGATTATAACTTGGGATCTTCCCGCAAGCTTCGATATGAGCTTGTTTCCTTCACTTACGCTATCTAGAAGAAATGACATCGACGATCCTGATAGCTCTATTGAGGATCCAAATGTATTTGATCTTGTTTCTAAGTTTTTTTATTTACATAGATTGGAGATTGGGAAGCTAGAGTTTTATGGTGCAACGCCTTTTGCCGCTCTCGTACTAAAAAAGCACTAATAGCAAGTTAGATGAGAAGACTTATGAATCGTCAATATTTTGTCAATTACTTAACTTAGTAGCATTTCTTTGGTACTGGGTACTTTTAATTCCTACCTATAGAAAATCTTGTTTTAAATTGGGTACCGCTAGTTGTTGGCGCGAATAAATGTCCAGGGTGGGACTATTTTGGATTGTGCGACAATACTTGGTGTATCTTTACAAAAAGTCTCTTAAAATGTCTATAGCTTTATCAAAATATATCTTTGGGACTAAATCAAATGCTCAAGTGCTTATAATAAAATGTTTTCAACTATGAAAAATACTGATATCACTTTACTAATTGAAATGAAGAATTTTTTTAGCAAAGAACTGATTAAGTGGGTCAGCTAAGTGATTTCTAATCCCAATGCTTACTTTCGCTTGTTACTAATTGTGGTCTTACTAAAGCGTGTTTGAAAGAACTAAAAGCCGTAAATCCACTTATGTTCATTATAGAATACAATCGTGGCTACCGGTCTTGGATTCACTGTCCTGCACTTGTCGTCCTCCCACACTGGTGGAGCAGGATTATCTGCTCGTCGCCTAAGCGGCGCCCTTAATGAACAGGGTATCAATTCAGTTTTTCTGGCTCTTGAAAATGCTGGATTCACTCCAAGATTCAATGAAATTTCATACCGCCGATCTGCTGGTATGAAAACACTATCAAAGATCAATTCATTGTTGTCAAAAATATTATTGAAAGAAACTTATTTTAGCATTTTTAGTGTGCCATCCATGAATGTAAGCGATGTGATCAAAATAGGAAATCCCGGTAAGACAATTCTACATATACATAACTGGTTTAATCTATTGGACATGAAGTCCATTAAGCGACTCCTAGGTATGGGTTACCACATAGTATTTACACTACACGACCAAAGATTATTTACAGGTGGCTGTCACTACTCATTGCACTGCACCAATTACTTAGAAAACTGTGCAAACTGTCCATTTTTACCAATTGGATTCAAAGGGCTCGCAGAAATTAACAGGAGCAGAATGGAAGATTTGCTTATTAGATACAAAAAGCAGATATCAGTTATCGGACCTTCAAACTGGATAGTTGAAAAAGCAAAATCTAGCAAAACATTTAAGAACATTGAAGTTTCTCACTTGCTAAACCACCATGGAACATTGGATAAGCGAGTCGATACCGCACGGCAAATTGCCAGGAAAAATCGTGATAATTTAGTAATTGGTGTCGCAAGTTTTGATAAAAATTCACCACTTAAGGGTGGAAAAATTATCTCAGAGGTCCAACGTTCCTTAAAAACTCAAAATTCACAAATAGAAATTGTTTATCTTGCCGACATCACTGATTCTGACACAAAAAATCTCGATTTTTGGTCGCAAATTGATTACTTATTAGTTTTATCGGTTGCAGACAATAGCCCAAACGTGATTCACGAAGCTAAATACTTTGGAATTCCAATTATTGGAAGTAATGTTGGAGGAATTCCTGAACTTTTGGACCCTAACAATGATTATACAATTGAAAGTAGTGGTAACCAAATTTCTGAGCTTGAAAGCTTGTTGAAATCAATTGAATTAAGTTTTAAGTACATTAATCCATTAAGTATACAAAATAAGTACAACAGGCTTTCCATGGCACATTTACAAAAATTGATAAAACTGTATCAAAAAATTGATGCTCAGATTAATGAGAAATCTTTATTTTGAATCCAGAATCCATTTTTTTTTCTTATTGTCGTATTGGATCGCCTGAAAATCATTACCAAAAGTTGCTACATAGAAAGCCCATGGATATAAGTTGGTTACTTTCATTGAACTAGGTGGATTATCAAAAAAAATCTTAAGCTCTCTCCCATTTGGTGTGTAGTGTTTTGGGAGTAGTTGGTTCCAAGGGGCAGGCCCCAGAGTTGCAAACCTGTGAAATCCTCGAATAGCCAACTCCATAGCAATGGTTGATGAAAAATTCATTACAAATTTCGAACTTAAGCCTAGTGCGATTGAGTCTATTTGTGAATCAGGATTAACAATAAAAACATTTGGTACATTCTCAAAATCTGCCCACAGAAACTCCTCGGGGTCATTATCGGATCCATGGCGTGCACGGGGATGACGCCTCAGAAATATCTCCCAATCCTTGGCTGGCAGCAAGTCCACTATTGCCTGAAATGCTTCAACTTGATTGCGAAAGTTGCCTTCCGCAATTTTATCCCCCACGCCACCTGCATACTCAGCCTCAGTGCTTGCAAAGAAAGTACATCTGTTAATCAACTTCTGTTTAGGTATAGCCCCTTCAACCATAAGATCTCTCCAACCGTATCGATTATCACTTGATGCTAAAGCTAAATCACTTAAATAATCCGAAGCTATACGGGTTCGATATTCTTCATGAGCATTATCCCAACAGACTTTTATCTTTTTTTCTGCCTCGTTCATTGAATGGGGACTAACTTCAAAAACTTCAAATTTTGAGAGTGTGCTACCAAATTCTATTAAATTTGTTTTTAGATGAATCTCTCTACATCTCTTGACTACTGCTGCATTCTTACTAAATCTCCCATTGACAGTTGCTACCATGGAGTATGAATCAAGATTAATTCGACTTAGTATACTTGTTGTTGAATTATAAGCACTAAGTTCTTTTCTTATGACACGCTTATTACCCGTCTTCGAAATTTGAAGATTACCAATTTTCTCAATTATAGAATTAAGCGCAGGGTGATTATCCAAATTCAATTTAGATGAAAACTCTCTACGCCATGGAAGATTATTCTTCATATTTTCACTCAAAACATATTTTTGTCCAATAAAATTTGCATTACTCTTATTCAGAGTATTCCTCAATGAACGCATGAGCTCATCTTTTCTACAAAGTTGTTTGAATAAAAGGCGAAATCTATTTTCTCCAAGAGTGCTTAAATCGAGAACATCTATTGAAACATTTTGATTAGCTAAACTTAAGGCAAATTCTGTGCTTAAAACCCAATGCCAGTCATTTGGATAACAAATTACCAGTAGCACCTTTTGTTGCGATGTAATCATTATGGTGCTGTAGTCTACTAGCATGTTTGAGGAATCTGAATGTGTTTTCAAGATCCGTACATGATTAGTACCCCAGTCCTATTGATGGGCTTTAATCGTCCAGATCATATCCGAAGCGTGATGCTAAAGTTAATTGAATTAGGCGTCAGGAATCTTTATGTTTCGTTAGATGGACCTCGAGGACCATCTGACAAGGTAAATTGTATTAAAACTTACGAGCAAGTTGAAAAACTAAAAGATAATTTTGATTTGAAAGTTATATACAGGCATAATAATTTGGGTTGTTGTTTAGCTGTAGTGTCTGCACTTGATTGGTTCTACTCACAGGTTGATTTTGGTGTTATTTTTGAAGATGATTGCGTACCTACAAACACCACTTTTAAATTTTTCCAAGAGTATCAGAGCAAATTAACGATTTATAATAACTTGGGAATATCAATTGCGTCTGCTCACAATCCTTTTGGATCTCTCCCAGAGAATACCCCGACAAAACATGTGTTTATTCACGGCTGGGCAACTTCAGCAGGTATATGGCACTTGATAAGAACTGATTTCTTTAAGATAACGCGGCCATATAAAAAAAATAGAATAGGTGAGAAAAGAACTAGAGCAGAGGCTATTTTCTGGTGGGCAAGTGCAACGCGAGGGCGATTAGGAAAAGTCGACACTTGGGATGGCATGTTTTACGATCGTGTATGGAAATTAGGTGTAAAAACTTTGCTACCAAGTAATAATTTGATTCAAAATATCGGGTTTGGAAAAGATTCCACACACACTTTTATTGAAAGAAAACTAAGTCGCCAAGTTCCAAGTATTCGCCTACGGGCACAGGATACAGATCAATACTTGCAAAAGTATTACTTTGGAATAAAGAGTTATCATCTGTTTACACCAATATTCAAAGTCTTTCTTGATTTAATCAAAGTCAGGAAAAAAATCGAATTTGAGGATAAGTTAGCGCAAGATCGTAGCGAGAGAGTTGAATTAGCTTAATTTAGTCCCTTGATACGAACTCTTTTCAAAGCTTTTTGGCCATTCAATTGTTCTCTAGAATTCTCCCGGTCCCAAAATCTATGCAACTCACCTGGAAACAATAGAGAAAGACCTGACCTTTTATCCATAGCTTCGATAGCATCAACGCCCCTTGGTTTCCGTGAGGTTCCGTTCATTGAGATAGAAGCATACGTGCACGGCAAGTAACCGACAATCCATTTTTTTTGAGTTGCTCTTAAGCAGATATCACAATCATCGCGTCCCAAAAAAAACGCGACATCATCTAATGCTCCAAGAGCAGAAAACTTCTTAGAATCCCAAATTACTGGTCCCCGGATAATAGCATCTCCAATGTACAGGGTGTGAAGTTCGCTTATCGTAAAATGCATTTTCGTGTTTGGAAAGTTTGAAACATCCCCAAAGTAATTATAACTTGTGTACACATGCGGTAATCTCTTTTTTCTTTGTAAATAAAAAATAATTTGAAATATAGAATCGAACAATTTTACAAAGGATAGGGGCTGTTTCTCATCAGTGCGCGAAAACGAAACAACAGCTCTTCCAGAGATTCCAAATAAATTTGGTAGTTGACTAAATAATTTTATAGATTTTTCTAAAAATAACTTATCCTGAAAAAAGATGTCAGCTTGTAATGACATAAAGTACTTGCTGTGGCAAAATTTAAACAGAAGATTATCGCAAGTGGATTCAAATAATTCACTTCTTGAGGATAAAATTATAACTTTGTTTACTTTTTTTAAATCTCTAAAGTTCTGTTTAAAATACTTCAGCACATGATTCATGCTTTCGTCTGTACAGTTGTCAAAAACAAAACCCAGTGTGACTTTTAGCTCACAGTTTTGGAGAAAATTCTCGATAACGCTGATAATTATTGATTCTTGGTTTTTTACTGGAATCGATACAAACAGCTCTTCAATAATACTGTCGTTTGAATTTCTAAAGAAATGTCCTTCATACCTTACTACTCCTAGATAGAAACCATCTGAACGATTCTTGAAATTTTCAAGATATGAATCACATTTTTCCTGACCTGCTATCACCTCGGCACCTGAAGTCACCATGTTAGTTTGCATTCGCAAACACTACAACGAACTATAATTTTTGGTAAACTTACTTATGTTCGAAATCGACTCTCAGTTTCAACCAAGCACCTACCGAAATAAGAATTCTTGGCACTTTCGTACAATTGGGATGGGGACCATAAATTATCGTGAAGCAGCACGTCGACTTGCCGCTGAAGCGGCATCTACTGGTCTGTTTAACTCTTCGCTCGGTGTGAGTGAAAGATTTCTCAAGGAGAAAAGTCCAAGTTTTTGGCAAAAACATCATCGAATTCTTAGACCACAGTTACCTGGATTTGGTTGGTGGATTTGGAAACCAGAATTCATAAAAGTTTGCCTACAAATGATTCCTGAACATCATGGTCTTTTGTACCTAGATGCTGGGAGTTGGATTTCTCAACAGTCTCAGGACTTAGCAACGGTAAGTACTTTTTTTGAATTAGCGACAACAGAAACCTTGTTGGGGTCTAATTCACAGAATTTCATTGAAGAGGAATATTGTAGTACTGAAATGATGGACCTTCTGGGCCTTGATGATGGTAAACGTAAATCAAACCAATTCCATGCAGGATTTTTGATTATCATCAATAACAAAAAGGGTAGAGATTTTGTCGCAAGCTGGAGTGAACTATTATGCAAAGATGAGCATAAATACCTGCTTCACCGGGCCTCAGCAGAAACTCCTGACTTAGTTTTACGCCATCATATGTATGATCAGGCAGTGTTTAGTTGTTTAATGAAGAAAAACAATGTGACCTCTGTGCCGACCGGAGATCGCAGTAATGAAGGTGTAATTAGAGCAATCCGTCATAGATACGCATATGCTGTTGATGAAACGAATAGATTCAAGATCGCTTATTACAATTTTTTATATTTTTTATCTCGGATACGTTTATACTTTTTGCGCAGATTCAATAGAAATCATCTTTTGATTGAATCACATGAGTATAAGTGAAATTATCAATGTAATAAATATGAACATTTCTGATTTCATTCATCATCAGACTTTTTTTTCCTAATTGATTGACCTTCAAGATGTTACACACTTGATAAGTGTTGCTCAAAATTTTTGGGTTCAAACAATTGATAATGGATCATTAGTTAAGTAAATAACCCACCGCTTGCACGGTATTTAAAATTGTGAACTGAGCTACATACATTAGGGTTATTCAAGCGCAAAATCTTGATTCAAAAGTTCCAACTAGTGGGAGCTTTAATCCAACTGCTAGGAATTAGATGCACGGGATCCTCCATATTGCGAAACCATTTATCTGGCGCAATAATAAATTTAGAGTTCCTACTCAAGTAAGCTGCCCACCAAGAGAAAGTGGAATTTGAAATTATGATTCCTGAGCCATTAGACATAAGAACTAGCGTCTCTGCAGGTGATAAGCCAGAATTTGGGTAAATCCTACGACAATTTTTGATCTCAAGTTTATTGATCGTTTCATCACAAAACTCTTCATCATCTGAAAAAAACCAAATATGAGATGGCTCTGTGATCTTTGTACCTATTTCTATAGCTTTTTGAAAATATTGAAAGCTCAATAAACCACTTGAATTTACATGACTTTTAAAATCTCCACCTCTGACATGGATCATTAATGGAGTTTCTGTCTGTGCGAGTAATAGAAATTTTTTTAGTACTTTAGACTCATTTCGTAATGTTAATTGACTTACGAAATCTTGTTTTACCGCATCTACATAAAGATGAGTTTGAAAATAGCCACTAACTTTTTTTATATTGGTTATTTGTCCTAAATTCGAATCAAAACCTGTAACTGGCGATTCATAAGAGCTAAAAATGAAATTACCACGAGAGGTGAACTTGAAGTAACATTTCATAACTCTTCTAATCATTCGCAGCATTAAAAGTTTCCAGCTTCCAATTATTGCATCCGACGGTTCAATTTCACATTTAAAAGTGAAGTTTGATAGATCTGTTTGTTGATTTATCTTGTGCAGTTTTGGATTACTAGATTTAAATGTAACTTTTCTATTTAGTTTTTCAATGAGAAAAATTCCAGCTGCATATTGAAACAGTTGATTACCCAAACCCCCTTTTAAATCTATTTGCATAATTTTACTTTACGAATAATATTATATTTTATTCCATATTTTGCAACTATGTAAAATAACTTTACTATTCTAATAGGCACAAAGACGCAACTATAAAAAATTCTAAAACTACTTGAAATTGTTTTTGATAAATTCCTTGGAGGTTTCACAGACAACATCAATAAATCTAGAGAGGTACATACCTGTAAGAACATGATATTTTTTGCCTTCAAAATAGGGTTTGACCAAATTATACTTCTGTGTTGATAAGGTCTGTAATGTTCCTGTGATTTAGTCGTTCTGACACTTCTTAATTTGCCGAGCAAATTATCTGACAACATGGTCGTAGATTGTTTTGGCCATATCCTGTAACTTGTCAATATCATTTCTATATTTTTTAGGTTGTTACCTTTGTCTATGCGAAGCCATAGATCATAATCTTCACAACCATCAAATTCAGTCCGATAACCTCCGATTCTTGTTACCGCATTTTTTCGGAACATAACACTCGGATGTGCAATACAATTTCGAAAAGGTAATACGTTTGAAATCTCAGTGGGCATTTCGGGTAGATACGATCTGCCAATAGCTACATCATCCGCATTAATTTTTATTATTTGGCTACCTACACAATCAATTTTTCCATTATTATCAAGGAATAATTTTTGTATTTTTAGTCGTTGAGGCTGCATTAGATCATCTGAATCTAGACGGGCAACATAAGGACTTTTGCAATGATTTAAGCCAGCATTTAGTGCTGATGAAATGCCAGGAGATTTCGAACTTATTATTTTTATTTTTTTATTTAACTTTGCCTTCTTTTTTAGGAGTGATTTGGCGTCTTTTCCTACTCTGTCTAAAACGATGATGAATTCAAAATTTAGTAACGTTTGATTCTCCACACTTTCAATGGCATTTTCCAAAAATGGGGCATGTCCGTGCACGGGCATTAATACGGAAACTTCTGGGACTTTTTTTGCTTTCAACATAAATGAAAGAATTTCAAAAGTGTTTCATAAAAGAGATGAGCGTTAGTGCAATGAATTTTAAGAGGTTTCATTGTTTTCATCATTTCAAAATTTTTGTAAAATAAGAGATAGTTTTTCTTAGTCCTTCATCAAGTCCAATTGTAGGAGACCACTTCAAAACCTTATTCGCCAAACTTATGTCTGGCTGGCGTTGACGGGGATCGTCTGGAGGAAGTATCAAGTTGGTAATTCGACTTTTTGAATCAGTTAGACCAATAATATGATTAGCAATTTCAAGCATTGTTGACTCTCTAGGGTTACCTAAATTAATGGGACCAGTAACTGCTGCTTCTGAGTTCATTAACAAAGTGATACCACGGATAAGATCATCGATATAACAAAAGCTTCTTGTTTGTCCTCCATCCCCGTAAACCGTAATATCTTTGTTCATTAATGCTTGGACAATAAAATTACTTATTACCCTCCCATCATTCCGATTCATTTGAGGACCATATGTATTAAAGATTCTCGCAATTTTAATATCTACATCTAGCTGATGATGAAAATCAGAAAATAAGGTTTCTGCACATCGTTTACCTTCATCATAACAACTGCGAGGTCCTATAGGATTTACATGTCCCCAGTACTCCTCTGTTTGAGGATGAACTTCTGGGTCACCGTAGACTTCTGACGTTGATGCTTGTAGCACCCTAGCCCCAGTTTGAACTGCAAGTTCTAACATGTTTATTGCACCGTAAACAATTGTTTTTGTAGTTTGCACCGGATTCTTTTGATAATGAATTGGCGACGCTGGACACGCTAAGTTATAGATTTCGTCAACTTTTATTTTGATTGGAACTGTAACGTCATGAACTAGAACTTCAAAATTTTTTTTTCCTTCAAGTTTTGAAATATTTGATTTATTTCCTGTATAAAAGTTGTCTAAGCAAATTACATAATTATCCTCTTCCACCAATTTACTGCTTAAGTGGCTACCAATGAATCCTGCTCCTCCAGTGATTAGTACACGCTTCATGTCAACCCCTCACACTAAGACTCATTTTGGGTAATGCCTGAACAATACTACATTCTTATTGACCACCCAAGCGCAAGTTCAGAATCATCAATGTAAATTGATAACCCACTTTCCTTTCGATCTTTACTTTGAATTCAAAGCAGTTTAGGTAAACATTAATTGTATTTTGAACTTTTAAGGCTTTAGAAAACTATTTAAAGAAATTACTTAGTTATATTAGGTATTTATTTATCTTCTGCCTTACTTAGTCGATTTCTAATTGCAACTGCAAGGCCTTGGCCATCAGGTGGAATAACAACAAGAATTTGTAATTTTTTTTCATCTGCAAGTCGGAATGTGTTATATAGATCTCTTGCATATTGCTCAAGCGTGTCAGGTGCACTAAGTCTAATTGCACCTTCGGGAGTTGGTATATTTGATAATGCCAAGAATCCCTCACCGGGATTTGCGAGTCGATTTAAAATCACTCTGGCTTTTGGAGAGTAATGATTTTCACTATTTCCAGATACTTTCTTTTCATTTAAGAGCCCCGAAGAGTCAAATGTTATGGAGAATAATGATTCAATATTGCCAGTTGTGACTGCACCTGGGCGCAAAATTCTAGGGGTTAGTGTCGTACAATCAAGAATTGTTGATTCAACTCCAATGGTGCATCCTCGTTCATCTAACACTATATCTTGCGCCAAGAGATAATCACCCAAATCCTCACATACGGCTTTAGCCGTTGTGGCAGAAACTGCTCCAAATCTATTTGCACTAGGAGCTGCAATTCCTGCGCCACCTAGTTTTTCAAACTCGGTGAGAAGAGAAACTGCTACGCGATGGGATGGGACCCGAAGGCCAACGCTATCTTGGCCACCAGTAACAAAATCTTTTGCTAAGTCACTGCGCTTTACTATAAAGGTAATTGGTCCTGGCCAGAATTTTCTGGCAAGTTTTATTGCATACTCTGGAATATCTATCGCCCATTTAGTTAACTGATTAATGGAAGAGATGTGAACTATAAGAGGATGGTCGGTAGGCCTAGCTTTAACAGAATAAATCCTGCTTACTGCTCTTTCATTTGTTGCGTCAGCGCCTAATCCATAAACAGTCTCGGTTGGAAAGGCAACAAGATGTCCGTCCTTTAATGCTTGGGCAGCTCTCTTGATTTCAACTTGCGTGGGATTGCTGATGATTTTCATACCTAAATCATCCCATTTAACTAGTTTTGATATGAAGTAGATGACCGATACCCTTCTCCTTCTGGTCCCCATCGTCTAGTGGCCTAGGACGTCGCCCTTTCACGGCGTTAACACGGGTTCAAATCCCGTTGGGGACGCGTCGAA
>Ga0114980_10001409_pt1 | contig 17277 bp, 15 predicted proteins | sample S_140806_EF_Meta_FD_87018 | JGI IMG/M metagenome (GOLD analysis project Ga0114980, IMG submission 87018) | Freshwater microbial communities from Lake Simoncouche, Canada to study carbon cycling - S_140806_EF_MetaG | ecosystem: Environmental > Aquatic > Freshwater > Lake | place: Lake...
ATAAGCTACTTAAAATAAAACATTCATATGGCATCAGTCAAAGACTTTTCAGTAGAAGAAAAATTAGTGAATCTTCACAAGCTTCAAACAGTAGACAGCAGCATCGACCAGATCGAAATCTTACGTGGTGAATTACCTATGGAAGTGAAGGATCTTGAAGATGAAGTTCAAGGATTGGTGAACAGACAAAATAGAATCGAAGAAGAAATCAATGGCATCACTGAATTTATTGAAAGCAAGAAAGCTGCAATCAAAGAAAGTGAGGAGTTGACTTCTAAATACGAGAAGCAAAGCGAGAATGTAAAGAACAATCGTGAGTTCGAAGCCATCAACAAGGAATTAGAAATGCAAGGTTTGGAAATCAAACTTGCAGAAAAACATATCCGTGACGCGAACGAAGAATTGACTGAAAAGATAAAGGTGTTGGATGCCGCAAAAAAGACGATTGCTGTTAAAGACGGTGTGTTGACTCATAAGAAAGGCGAATTAGAAAAAATCATCGCTGATACAGAAATTGAAGAAAAAGACTTAAGAAAAAATAGCGATGCAGCAAGAGCTCATATCGACGATCGTTTATTGTATAGCTACGACCGAATCAGAAACTCCTATCGTAATGGATTGGCTGTGGTAACTGTTGAGCGTGATGCTTGTGGTGGATGTTTTAATTCAATCCCTCCTCAACGTCAAAGTGAAATCCGTTTACATAAGAAGATCATTGTTTGCGAGAACTGTGGTAGAATCTTAGTAGAAGGTGAATTAGCAGGTAAAGAAGCTTAATCCAATTAAGTTTTAAAATATTCCCAGAAAGGGTAGCCAATCGGCTACCCTTTCTTAATTTTACACCATGAGAAAATGTTTGTTGCTTGCTTTGGTAATAATCATGATGACGAGCCAAGCGGCTGGTCAATACCAATACCAATGGACAGCTCGTACGCAAAAGATCTATGAGTCCATCACAAGCTTACGCATCCCAGAAGCAAGGACTTTAATGAGCCAAGATAAAAAAACCAACGCTGCTAATTTGATCTACCCCCTACTTGAAAGCTACGCGGATTTCTACCAACTATTTTTAAATGAAAACAAGGACGAATACGAGCGAATGTATCCCGCTTTTGAACAAAGGATACAACTATTAGAAGAAGGCCCAAAAAAATCTCCTTACCATCTTTATAGCATTGCATTAGCGCATCTTCATAAATCACTTATTGCCATTCGTTTTAATAAAAATTTGGAAGCTGCATTGGATTTTAGAAAAGCATTCCTCTTGTTTAAAGAAAATAAAAAAGCCTACCCCAATTTTTCTCCCAACGACGTCTACCTTGGACTCATGACCACCGTGATTGCTACCATTCCTAAGGGTTACCAATGGATGGCCAATCTATTAGGGATGAGTGGAAAAATAACAGAGGGTAATGCACTTGTTTTAAAATACATCCATAGCAATGACGCCTATTCTAATCAATGTCGAAACGAAGCGCTTTTTGTTTATCCCTACCTTGTCATGAACTTTGAGGGCAATAAGAAAAAGACTTTTGATTTCATTGAAAACACAGACTACGATTTTACCAATAATTATTTGCATGCTTACATGGCTACCAATCTTTATTTGAATAACCAGCAATCGCAAAAGGCATTGCAAATTGTATCCAATATCAATCCCGCAAATACGTATTTAGACCTTCCCTTCTGGCAATTTGAAATGGGTTATGCCTATTTGAATGAGTTAAAATTAGATGCAGCTAAAAATGCTTTACAACAATTTATCAATCGTTTCAAGGGACAGTTTTATGTAAAAGATGCGTTTGAAAAATTAAGTTGGATTGCCTATATACAAGGGGATCAAGCCAAGGCCAACACCTACCGAAGTAATGTGCTATCAAAAGGCAATGATATCACTGACGCAGATAAACAAGCTTTGCAAAACGCAAAAACAGGGACCTGGCCTCATCCTATTTTATTAAGAGCTAGGTTATTAAGCGACGGAGGCTACCAACAACAAGCATTGTCTATTTTGGCAGGAAAAACGAGTAAGGATTTTGATAAAGACGAAGACAAAACAGAATTTGCTTATCGACTTGGTCGTATTTATGATTTAGCAGGACAACCTGACCAAGCCATTCCTTTTTATGCCTCCGCAATTGAAAAAGGCGCCAATCAACCAGCCTATTTTGCAGCAAGGGCCGCCCTTCAAATAGGATTGATTTATGAACAAAAAAACAACCCTACATTGGCCATTACCTTTTTTAACACCTGCCTAGAAATGAAAAACCACGCTTTTAAAAATTCCTTAGACCAAAAAGCAAAAACAGGGATTCAGCGTTGTTTGAGGAAATAAAATTGGGTGTATATTGCAGTGCATTATGCTGACTCATTTAGACATACAGAATTATATTTTAATCGACGATTTACAGATTAATTTATCCAACCAACTCTCTGTGATCACAGGAGAAACAGGCGCGGGTAAGAGTATCATTATGGGTGCCTTGGGTTTAATTTTAGGTGATCGGGCAGACAGCACTGTTTGCCGCAATCCCGAAAAAAAATGTGTGATCGAAGGCATTTTTACACTTGCCAACAAAAACAATTACGCTCCCTTTTTTGAAGCCAATGATTTAGACCTTGCCGATGAATTAATGATTCGTAGAGAAATTAATGCACAAGGAAAGTCTAGGGCTTTCATCAACGATACCCCAATTAATTTAATCGAACTAAGACAGCTTACTTCTCAATTGGTGGACCTGCATCAACAATTTGATACCCTTAGTTTAGGGGATATGGAATTTCAAAGAACCGTGTTAGATGCACTCGCAAATGTGCATAAGGATCTTGAAGCCTATCAAAGTACTTTCTTTGATTGGAAGGCTGCGACCAAACATTTAAGCGAACTCATTGAACAAAAAGAAAACTTTGATCAAACTGTTGCTTATAAATCACATTTATTAGAGGAACTTACTTCATTAGATTTACAAGAGAACGAATTAGAACAATTAGAGTCCGATTTAAAATTCATGGAAAACGCTGCTGAGATTAAAGCGCAATTAACACAGAGCATTCATGCATTAGATGAATCCGATCAACCGATACTGCAACAGATTAAACAGATTGCACATAATTTAGAAAGCATTGCAAAATTCCAGAACGATTTTGCGCCCCTATTAGAAAGACTCAAAGCGACTCAAATAGAACTAGCAGATATTACAAGCGAACTTCAAACATGGCAGGACAAAATGGATATTGATGCTTCAAAAATCAGTACCATGCAAGAAAGATTGTCTCAGGGCTATCATTTGCAGAAAAAGCATAAGGTTCAATCTACCGCTGCCTTATTAGAAATACAAGAAGTATTATCAAAAGACCTTGAAGCAGTATTACATATAGATGAAGCCATTGAGACCTATACCAAAAAAGTAGCTGCTGCCGAAAAAGACTTAACAACAAGCGCTGCTACTTTGAGTGAACTACGTAAAAAACAAGCGACTCCTTTGGCAAAACAGGTGAACCATTTATTGCATCAAGTGGGGATGCCCAATGCGCAATTAAAAGTTCAATTGGATAGGGTTCCGTTTAATCAATTTGGTATTGATAAAATTGATTTTCTTTTTGATGCGAATAATACGCAGAAGTTTGAGCCCATCAAAAAAGTAGCAAGTGGTGGGGAATTAAGCCGTTTAATGTTATGTATTAAATCATTGGTAGGAAAATCGATTGATTTACCAACGATGATCTTTGACGAAATTGACTCTGGTATTTCTGGTGAACCAGCAAAACAAGTGGGTTTATTATTACAAGAATTGGGGCAAGCCCGTCAGGTGCTTTGTATTACACATCAACCACAAATTGCAGCTAAAGGCCAAGCGCATTTGTATGTCTACAAAGAACAAGAAGGCAAAACCACTCATACGCATGTGCGCAGTTTAGAAGCGGCTGAGCGCGTGACTCATATTGCCCGCATGATTGGCGGCGACCCACCAAGTAAAGCAGCTTTAGAGCATGCAAACGAATTACTAGCTTAGCCTATATTAAGCCGACTGATTGGCTATTTTATAGGATATTATAATTATTTTTACAAGAATTAAATAAACCCATAAAGATGGCATACAATTTATTGAAAGGTAAGAGAGGAATCATTACTGGCGCACTTGATAAAAATTCAATTGCATGGAAAGTGGCAGAACTAGCACATGCCGAAGGTGCCACATTTGTATTGACCAACGCCCCTATCGCTATGCGTATGGGAGAGATCAATGTACTAGCAGAACAAACCAATTCTAAAATTATACCGGCTGACGCGACCAACGTAGAAGAATTAACCAACTTATTTACACAGTCTCAAGAAATCTTAGGGGGTAAAATCGATTTCGTTTTACATTCTATTGGCATGAGTGTCAATATCAGAAAAAATATTCCTTATCCATCTTTGAACTATGATTACTATGCAAAAGGCGTAGACGTATCTGCGATGTCTTTGCATAAAATGTTAAGTGTGGCTTACAATATGGATGCATTAAACGAACAAGCAAGCGTAGTTGCTTTAACCTATGCTGCTGCTCAAAGAACTTACCCATTCTATACAGATATGGCGGACATTAAAGCAATGTTAGAATCCATTGCACGTAGCTTTGGTTACCACTATGGTTTAAAAAATAAAGTGCGTGTGAATACCGTATCTCAGTCGCCTACTAAAACAACTGCAGGAACGGGTATTAAAGGATTCGGCGACTTCTATGATTATGCAGACGCGATTGCACCATTAGGAAATGCATCAGCAGAAGATTGTGCGAACTATTGTATCACTTTATTCTCTGACTTAACGAAGATGGTCACAATGCAAAACTTATTCCATGATGGTGGTTATTCTACGACTGGCGTAAGTGATTTAGTCATGCAAAAAGCAGGCATTACTCAAGGATAAAAACTTAATCGCTTTTAATATTAACTATAACCCCCATTTTAAATAATTCATATGAGCGACAAGCAAATTAACCCAAAATTAGTAGAAGCAATTGGCTATTTTGGTTCACTACTTAGCTGTATTACATTTATCCCTCAGGTGTATTTAACTTGGCAGACAAAAAATGTAGATAGCCTTAGCCTATTAATGATATTAATTGTAAACTTTAGTTGTATCGTTTGGTTAGTCTACGCCTATTTAATTCAAAGTAAACCAGTACTTGTAGCCAATACCATTGTGTTGACTTTGAGTTTGATGTTGCTTTATTTTAAGTTGACTTTTTAAGAAGACTATTTCTCGCTATTTAATAAAAAAGAGGTTAAATTATGTGGCGCTAACTTTCAAAGAAAATTCCTACGAAAAACCTCATTAAAAAAGAGCTAACACAAAGTGTAGCTCTTTTTTAATGAGGTTTATCATTAGAGACTAATATTTTATGGACTTAGCTTTTCAAGCAGTCCATAAAATATTAATACTCATCTTCATTAAACATGAAATCTTCATTGCTTGGATAGTCCGGCCAAATATCTTCAATACTTTCATACACTTCCCCCTCGTCTTCCAACTCTTGTAAATTCTCTACCACTTCTATAGGGGCACCGCTCCTAATGGAGTAGTCGATCAATTCATCTTTAGATGCTGGCCAAGGCGCTTCCTCTAAATAGCTGGCTAATTCTAATGTCCAAAACATAAGCTTCTTTTTTGCAAAAGTAGCCGTATAAACGATATAACCAAATCTGATTTTTCTACATCATGTAAACATTTTATTAATTTTTGACAAAATTCAACGGGTAATCGTAGGTTTGCAGCATGGAGATGGAGTCAAAACTACTTGTAGCTAAAGACATATGGAAGCAATATGGTACAGTACCCCTACTTAAAGGCGTTTCCTTGGACTTATCCAAAGGAGAGTTGGTTTCTATTGTAGGACCCTCTGGTGCCGGCAAATCAACGCTTTTGTACATTTTAAGTAGCTTAGAAAAGGCAGATAAAGGGCAGATTTTTTTTCAAAATGTGGCTATTGACCAATTGAACAACCAACAATTAGCGCAATTTAGAAATACTCGAATTGGTTTTGTATTTCAGTTTCACCATTTATTACCAGAATTCACTGCGATCGAAAATATTGCGATCCCAGGATGGATCGGGAAACAGGATAAAAAAACGGTGGCGAAAAAAGCCCTTGAATTATTAGACTATTTAGGACTTGCAGACAAACAAGATAAAAAACCACACCAATTATCTGGTGGAGAGCAACAAAGAATTGCAGTAGCTAGAGCGCTCATTAATCAACCAGCCATCATTTTTGCAGATGAACCAACCGGTAATTTAGATAGTGAAAATGCACATGCCATGCATGAATTATTTTTACGTCTGAAAAAAGAATTAAACCAGAGCTTTTTAATTGTAACGCATAACGAAGCTCTAGCTGCATTAAGTGACAGAACCCTCACAATGAAAGACGGACTTTTTGTATAAAGTGATGGATTAAATTCTTGGTTTCCAAGGTAGGTCTTCTACCCCTTTCAAATGCCCAATATATCGAGCTAGTGTAAATAAGTAATCACTCAAACGATTCAGGTATTTGATGACCAAAGTCTCTACAAATAAATCTTCTTCTTGCATATTCACACACCAGCGTTCTGCTCTTCTGCAAACACATCTAGCGATATGGGCAGTAGAGATGGCTTGATGTCCACCTGGGATAATAAATGATTTCATTGGAGCAAGTACTTCGTTCATTGCATCCATTGACATTTCAAGTCCGGCAATGTCTTCTTCTTTTAAATCTGGTATTCTTAATGCAGACTCTTTTTCTGGATCACAAGCCAAGCTGGACCCCACCGTAAACAACCTATCCTGAATTTCTTTTAAATCTGCATTAATTTTTGCGTCATCTACTAAATCATTCAATAATCCAATGAATGAGTTCAATTCATCCACCGTTCCGTATGATTCAATACGAATATGACTTTTAGGCACTCTTGTCCCTCCAATTAAAGATGTTTTTCCTTGATCTCCCGCCTTCGTGTAAATTTTCATATTTTTATAACAAATCTAAAGACACTTGGTTCAGTGTCTAGCAAATTAAATATGTTGCTTATTCAAAGTGTCCGTCTCTACGTTGCCATCCCTTAAACGAACTACACGGTGTGCATATCGAGCAATATCTTCCTCATGTGTAACAAGAATAACAGTATTACCTGCAGCATGAATTTTTCCAAATAATTCCATGACTTCTACCGATGTTTTTGAATCTAAATTACCTGTAGGCTCATCGGCTAATAAAATAGATGGATTGTTGACCAAGGCACGCGCAATAGCCACACGCTGAATCTGTCCTCCACTCAACTCATTCGACTTATGATGACTTCGGTCTGCAAGCCCTACTTTTTCTAAAGCGACCAAAGCTCTTTCGATACGATCCTTTTTGGAGATGCCTGCATAAACCAATGGCAAAGCCACATTTTCTGCAGCGGTTAACCTTGGTAATAAATTGAATTGTTGGAATACGAATCCGATTTCAATATTTCTAATCCCTGCTAGTTCATCATCCGCCATTGCACTAACATCATGCCCGTTTAAATTGTAAGTCCCCCCAGTTGGAGAATCCAAACAACCCAATATATTCATCAATGTACTTTTTCCACTACCTGAAGGACCCATCAAGGCAAAATATTCGTTTCTGTTGATATCCAAATTGATCCCTTTTAAAACAGGGATGGCTTGGTTGGCCATAAAATAGCTTTTCTGAATCGCTCTAAGTTCAATAACTGCTGACATGGTATATAATTTTCGAATTTCTTGCTTTTACAAATGTACTCTAAAGGGCCGAACCCTCCACTTGGTTTTGTTGAAAGGTTAAAAGAGGCAACCAAAGGTGATTTTGACGCTTTTTTTGCAAAAATGAAAATAATTTTTGAAAATAGTTGCATAACTAACTAATTTTACGAAAAGCTATACTATGCAACCAACTATAAAGCAGGTCGTGATCCTTGGAAGTGGTGTGATGGGTTCAAGAATCGCATGTCATTTTGCAGGCATTGGCGTGCAAGTTTTATTGTTAGATCGTTTACAAACAGGTGCCGAAGAAAGTACCAATAGTAAAGAAAGAAACAAACTAGTGAATGATGCATTACAGGCTTCGATCAAGTCAAATCCTTCCCCTATTTATAGTAGTGCATTTACAAAAAATATTCATACTGGAAATTTCACAGACGATATGTCCAAAATCGCAAATGCAGATTGGATTATCGAAGTAGTGGTGGAAAGATTGGATATCAAAAAAACAATTTACGATCAAGTAGAACAATACCGCAAACCAGGTACATTGGTGAGCTCTAATACTTCTGGTATTCCAATTCACTTAATGGCAGAAGGTCGTTCAGAAGATTTTCAAAAACATTTTTGTGGGACGCACTTTTTTAACCCTCCAAGGTATTTAAGACTACTTGAAATCATCCCTACTCCAAAAACAGATCCATCTGTGATTGATTTTCATATGCATTATGGAGATGTGTTTTTAGGCAAGACAACTGTTTTGTGTAAAGACACGCCTGCATTTATCGCCAATAGAGTCGGGGTTTTTAGCATGATGAGCGTGTTGCATATCATGGAAAAAATGGGATTGACCATTGACGAAGTTGAATCCTTAACAGGCCCAATTTTAGGTCGTCCAAAATCTGCTACATTTAGAACTGCTGACGTGGTTGGTATTGACACTTTAGTAAAAGTGGCTGCCGGTGTTGCAGAGAATTGTCCGAATGACGAAGCAAAAGCAACATTTACACTGCCTAATTGGTTAGAAAAAATGGTAGCACAAAATTGGTTAGGCGATAAAACAGGACAAGGTTTTTTCAAAAAAGTGAAGACCGCTACAAGTAAAGAAATATTGACTTTAAATTTAGCAACACTTGAATACGAGCCTCGTAAGAAAACAAAAATGGCTTCTATTGATGCTGCAAAAGCGGTCGATAATTTACCAGCAAGATTAAAACTATTGTACCATTCAAAAGATAAAGCAGGACAATTTATTCAAGCCTTTCATCACGCTTTATTTTCTTATATCAGCCATCGTATTCCAGAAATCAGTGATGAATTGTATCGTGTAGATGATGCCTTAAAAGCTGGATTTGGCTGGGAAATTGGTGCATTTGAATCTTGGAATGAATTAGGTATTGAATCTGTGATTCAGGATATGAAAGCAGCAGGGAACGCAGTTGCGCCATGGGTTGAAACAATGGTGGAGAAAGGATTCTCCTTTTACACCACTAAAAATGGCAAGCGTTATTATTACGATATTGTTACAAGTGATTATGTATTGATTCCTGGTGCTGATTCCTTTATTATTTTATCTGATTTTAAAGAAAAAACGATTTGGAAAAATAGTGCTTGCAACTTGGTAGACATTGGGGAGGATGTATTTGGATTTAATTGGAATACCAAGATGAATAGCATTGGTGGAGAAGTATTAGAAGGATTGAATAAAGCCATTCAACTATCCGAAGAAAAAAGTAAAGGATTAGTGATTGCCAATGAAGGCAATTTATTTAGTGCTGGCGCAAATGTGGGGATGATTTTTATGTTGGCGATTGAACAAGATTATGAGGAACTAGATATGGCCGTTCGCACTTTTCAAAATACCATGATGCGTGTGCGTTATTCTTCTATCCCTGTTGTGACAGCACCACACGGATTGTGTTTGGGTGGTGGATGTGAACTAAATTTACATGCAGACGCTATTTGTGCAGCTGCAGAAACTTATATTGGATTGGTTGAGTTGGGTATTGGTGTGATTCCTGGGGGGGGTGGTACCAAAGAATTGGTATTACGTGCTTCTGACGAAATGCATGCAGAAGAACCAGAAACAATTACTTTAAAAAATAGATTCCTTCAAATTGCAACTGCTAAAGTGGCGACTTCGGCACATGAAGCAATGGAGATGGGTATTTTTAGAAAAGGACAGGATCAGATTGTACTCAATCAATCAAGACGTATTGCAAAAGCGAAAGAACAAGTACTTGAACTTTTTAACGCTGGTTATACGCAACCCATTCAACGCAATGATATTAAAGTGATGGGGAAAGCTGGACTAGGTGCCCTCTACGCGGGTATCAATGGTATGTGGCGCGGCGGTTATGCAACAGATCATGATGCACTAGTTGCACGTAAATTAGCTTATGTGATGTGTGGTGGTGATCTTAGTGAAGCAACAGTTGTGAATGAACAATATTTATTGAATTTGGAACGTGAAGCTTTCTTAAGTCTTTGTGGCGAAAAGAAAACTTTAGAGCGTATTCAATCAGTGATGACTTCTGGAAGACCAATTAGAAATTAATAAGTCGTCTAAAGCTTCGTCCATACTTGCATAGTCAAAACTAAATCCGGCTGCAAGAATTTTTGATGCACTTACATTGGCGCTTTTCAAAACTTCTACACTCATTTCTCCTAGCATTATTTTTAAAATAAAGCTAGGCACATGGAAAGGTATGGCCCATGTATGAAAACGCCTCGCAATCGCTTTTGTTAAAATTACATTGTTCACAGGATCAGGCGCGACTGCATTGTACACCCCAACTACTTGTTCAGTTTCCAATGCAAATAACATTAGACGGTTCAAGTCTTGCTGATGAATCCAACTTACCATTTGTTGACCATCTCCTAATATAGCAGCTGCGCCTAGCTTTGCTGGCTTCATAAATTCAGCCAATGCTCCTCCCATTTTATTAAATACAATGCCTATTCGAATCGTAACTAGTCGAATCCCTAATGCTTTGACTGGATACATACTTTCCTCCCATTGTTGACAGGTGTCTCCTAAAAAACTTGAATCGACTAAATCTGTTTCTACAAAACCTGATTGTTTACTTTTTTCATTATCTGGACCATACCAACCAATCGCAGATGCAGCAACAATCGCTTTCACTTTATTTGGGTTTTCTTTTAATATTTTTACAAGCAATGCACTTGAATTTACACGGCTATCTAAAATGGCTTTTTTTCTTTTAACCGTCCATCTTTTATCTGCCACACCCTCCCCTGCTAAATGAATAATATAATCAGCGGCAGCAATGGCAGCAGGATCGATCCAACCTTTATTGAGATCCCACTGTGCAAAAGAAAAATATGCACGACTGGATTGCTTTTTTTGTCTAGTCAACACAATGACTTGATACCCTTTAGCTAATAAAAAGTTGGTTAAGGATTGTCCAACCATACCTGTTCCACCAGTAATAAGGATTGTTTGCATACCTAAAGATAAATAAAAAAACCCCGCCTTTTCAGGCAGGGTTCCAACTAAATCAACTGTTCTATAAAAACTATTTTAATCTGGCTTTTTACCATCCAAGAATGAATTAATGGTAGAAATCTGAGTTTGGTTGTTTTCATCTTGCTCCACCGTATACTTACTATAATAGTTTTCTACGGAAGCCATGGTGTTACCAAACAAATCCAGGTTTCTTCTAACATAGGCAGGTACTGCATCGAACTCGACACCAGGATCTGAACCATTGTTTATATTGAAAGATAAATTTCTTAATTTTTGGATACGCTCAGCCACTTTACGTCTTTGCTCTTCTGAATTATCTAATGAGATATCAAAACTTAAATGCTGTGGTCTGTTCTGTTGAGATCCAACTGATTCTTCACGCATGACCAATTGCATTGTTGGCTCTTCTTCGGTATCCATTTCTACATTTCTAAATGAGGTCTCTATGTTTTCAGTTGCTGCCGGTAAAACAATTTCAGCAGTTATTTCATTTGCTAAATCAGTTACTGCCTCAACTTGTGCTTCAATTTGTGCTTCAACTTCTGCTTCTATTTCAACTTCTACTTCTGCATAAATGTTTAAAGGCTTGTTCAACACAAATTCTGTAGTGAAATTTGTTGTTTCCTCCTCTTCCATATTCAATTCAAATACTTCAGCAGGTGCCTCTAATTCTTCTTCAACAAATGCATCTAATTCTATAGCTTGAACAATCACTTCTTCTTCAAAAATTGTTTCCTCCTCTTCGTCAAAATCTGGAGTTGAAACATATACATTACTCATTTCAGTTACTACGAACTCTTGCATTGTAGGTGCTAATTCATCCATTGGAATTTCAACTTCATCCATTGGAATTTCAACATCATCCAATGTGATTTCGACCTCATCCAATATCGCTGCAGTTTCTGTAGGTTCTGGTGCTGTTAGATCATTTATTTCAGTTGGTTCAATTGGAGCCGCTTGTTCAGTTTGTTCTGATTGCTCTGATTTCAAGGTCATCATTATTTTTTCTTCCAATGGTGCTTCTACTACCTTCACTGCTTCTTTTTTAAATGGATCTTTATGTTCAAATCCAGTTGCAATTAAAGTAATACCTAATTTTTCACCCAAGGTTTCGTCATAGCCCATACCCATGATCACATCACTATGTTCACCTGTTCGCGCACGTAAAATAGTATTGATGCTTTCTAATTCATCCATACTACATTCATACTCCCCTTCGGCACTATTGATATTTAATAAAATCCATTTTGCACCTTTGATATCATTGTCATTCAACAATGGTGAATTTAAAGCTTCTTCGATGGCTCTTTCTGCTCTATTTTCTCCAGCCACTTCTGCCTTACCTAATATTGCAACACCGCCATTCTTCATAACTGTACAAACATCCGCAAAATCAACAATGATATGACCGCGGCTGTTAATCACGTCTGTGATACATTTTGCTGCAGTAGCCAATACATTGTCTGCTTTAGTAAATGCTTCTTTCATTTTCAAATTACCATACTGAACACGCAATTTGTCATTTGAAATCACCAATAAAGTATCTACAAAAGGTTTTAATTCATTGATTCCTTCTTCCGCTTGCTTTTGACGACGTGGTCCTTCAAAACCAAATGGAGTCGTGACAATGCCTACGGTTAAAATGCCTAAATCTTTGCAAATTTTTGCAATGATTGGCGCACCACCTGTTCCAGTTCCACCACCCATTCCCACTGTGATGAATGCCATTTTGGTATTCACTTCTAATATTTTTTTGATCTCTTCTAAAGATTCTTCGGTTGCCATTTTACCCACAGAAGGATCCGCACCAGCACCCAAACCTTGGGTCAAATGTGGTCCTAATTGAATTTTATTAGGCACTTGGCTTTGTTCAATCGCCTTAGAATCCGTATTGCAAATGATAAAATCTACCCCTTCAATATCTTGTTGAAACATGAAGTTAACGGCATTGCTGCCTCCTCCACCAACACCAAGTACTTTGATGATGGATGATTTTTGTTTAGGTAAGTCAAATTGTATCATTCGAAATTGTTTTTTTGTTAGGTTAGTTGGTCGTAATTGGCTCTAAATTACTTGATTTCAATCGATTAAATTCTATAAGTTATAAACGATATGTGGGTAATTTTTATGCTAAAGGTTTGTCTTCTTCTTCGTTAAATATTTCGATCAAGTTGTTCTTGAAACGATCCCAGAACTTACTTTTTCTTTTTTCAATTTGCTCCTCTGAAACAGTTGTTGCAACTTGTTGTGGATGGTTTCTGTTAGCAGTATTTGGATGATTTGAAACTCCATTATTGACTGTTAATGCCTTAGGCACTTCCACCTTTTTGTAGGTTTCTGTAAACACTTTATAATTTTGCTCATAATCATTGTATCCTTTTAAAATTAAACCAATACAAGTTGCATACATTGGTTTCTTTAATTCGTCAATATGATTAGGTGCTAAATGTTCGTTTGGTAATCCAATTCTCGCATTCAAACCAGTAATATATTCAGTTAATTGAATCAAGTGTTTTAATTGAGAACCGCCACCAGTCAAAATCACACCCCCATTTAACATACGGCTATCCAATCCAACTTGTTTCAAATGGTATGTCACAAAATCAAGAATTTCACTCATTCTCGCTTGAATAATTGCCGCTAAATTCTTTACGCTAATTTCTTTTGCAGGCATCCCTTTTAAACCAGGGATAGTTACATAAGCATTTGCTTTTGCTTCATCAGATAATGCACTTCCAAACTGCACTTTCATTGCTTCGGCTTGGCTTTTTAATACGCCCAATCCCATTCTAATATCATTGGTAATGTTTTCGCCACCAAATGGAATCACAGCAGTATGTTTTAAAATACCTTCGTAGAAAACAGCAAGGTCACTTGTACCTCCACCGATATCTAAAATAGCAACACCCGCTTCCATATCAATATCGCTCATCACAGCACTAGCAGATGCCAATGGCTGAAGTACTAAATCTTTTGTAATCAAACCACTTCTTTCTACAGAACGGTTGATATTGCGGATGGCATTTCTGTCTCCTGTAATGATATGAAAATTGGCACCTACTTTAACACCATTCACCCCAACTGGATCCTTAATATTTTGGTTATTGTCTACATGAAACTCTTGAGGAATCACATCAATGATTTGATCACCTGCAGGAATAAATGTTTTTCTTTGGTTATTGATCAATTGCTCAATTTCCCAAGCCTGTATTTCATTTTCAGCATCCTGTCTTACTTGATCTCCTCTTGTTTGTAAGCTCTTAATATGGTGGCCAGCGATACCCACATACACTTCGTGGATTTCTAAATCTGGATTACTTAAATGGCAATTTTGTAAAGCTTGTTGAATGGCTTTAATAGTTTGATCAATATTTAATACTTGACCATGTTGCACCCCATTACTATTTGCACGTCCAAATCCAAGGATTTCTAATTTCCCAAATTCATTCTTTCTTCCGGCAATCGCTGCAATTTTTGTTGTACCAATGTCAAGACCCACAATGATGGGAGAATCGTTCTGACTCATTTTTATAGGTTTTAGTTGTTAGTTTTTCTTAGTTGTAGACTTCGACTTCTTAGGCATTAAGGCCTTCGCAGTCTTGTTCTTTTTAATTAACGAATTATTTTTAGCTTTATTGTTCGTTTTAGGCTTAGACTTAGCCGTTTTGGCTTCAACTTTTTGCTTAGACGAAGCAGTTGCCAATTTGGGCTTAGCCGCTTTATTCACTTTCAATGATGAAGGAATTGATGAGGGACTGGCTGAGTCCATCAAAACTGGTGAAGCTTTCTCTATGCTATCTGTATTGATAGTTGGAGCTTGCATCAAGAAAGTTGAATCCCCTACAAGCAACTTAAAATCACCGGAATATTGAATTGGCTGTAGGCCTTTTTTCAAAGCAACCACTTGATGATCGAATCTGCAATCAATGAATTGATAGGCATTGACTCCAGAACCCAACCATACTTTTTTATAAAAAGTAAACAAACGGTTTAATTTATCCTCTAGCTGATCCACCGATCCTAATAAAACTAAATGATCGCCAAGCGTTGGCACCATTTGAAAAGTCCCATTGGGTTCTATATTCACTTGTGCTACTTGAGCCATGAAAAAACTATCTTTTTGAATGGTCTTTGCAAAAAATAAAACCTCTTTTAACAATATGCTATCTGGCTTTGATAATTTTGGTTGATCTGTTGGAAAACCTGTAAATACTGGAAGATTCAGCACCGTCAATTGTTTTAAAGGCAGTCTCCAACCTTCATTGTCAATATAAAATGAAGTTCCACTGGCTGTAAATATCCGAGCAATTGGAATTCTTTGTTCGATTTTAACTTCTAAGGTCAATTTATTATTGATAAAAAATTCTGCATTTTTGACCCATTCTGTTTTTTCTATAAATTGCTCTAACTGCGTTAAATTTATTTTTTCTAGTGGCATGCCCACTTCCACACCTTGTTCATTCAAAATAACTCGAATAGAAATTTCATCCATGAATAAAGCTTGTGCACGCTCTCCAACTAATTCAATTTGTATATCCGAAAGTCTTTTTTCATTCTTGGCTTTCCATGCAATCACAAAAAGCACAATAAGCCCTGCAGCAGCGATGCTCCATATAATCCTAATTGCTATTTTTTGCCATTGTTTCATTTGCTATTTTGTAAGGATGTCTTGAATTTGATTGATACATACATCTATATCACCTGCCCCTGCCATCACGATTAACTTATCTTCTGAAGCAGCAGCCCATGCCATGAGTTGTTCTTTCGACATCACTTGCTTTTGCGCTATGGTCATTGCAGCTAATAACATCTCGCTTGTCACACCTGGTATTGGCAATTCTCTGGCTGGATAAATAGGTAATAAAATGACTTCATCTGCTTGATCCAATGTAGCCGAAAAACCAGCAGCTTGATCTTGTGTTCTACTATATAAATGTGGTTGAAAGACTAAGACCATTTTTTGATTTGGAAAAATACTTTTAACCCCGCTAATTAAAGCGCTTAATTCTTCGGGATGATGCGCATAGTCGTCTATCAATACCTTATTGGCTGTTTTCACTTTATATTCAAATCGACGTTTCACGCCTTTAAAGTCTGCCACAGCAGCGATAATTTTTTCATCCTCAATCCCAAGACTCAATGCAATCGCAATGGCAGCTGTTGCATTCTCTACATTATGCAAACCACCCATATTCAATACTACATTTTTAAGTACCCCACTTGGATGTACTAAATCAAAAATATAAGCACCATCCACTACTTTTAACGCACTTGTATGATAGGATGCTTTTTCTTGATTATACCCATAAGTTGCAATTGTTTTATTACTTGCACTAGTATCAACTGTGGTTCCTAATTTCTGAATTAAAATTCCTCCAGGTTTAATTTTATCTGCATATTGTCCAAATGCTTTTAACACTTCTTCTGCAGTACCATAAATGTCTAAATGGTCTGGATCAACAGCAGTGATAACAGCAATATTAGGAGATAATTTTAAAAAGCTTCTATCGTATTCATCTGCTTCTACCACCACTACATTTTTTTCGTGACTCCAAAAATTGGTATCATAATTAGAGGCAATCCCTCCTAAAAATGCATTACAACCATACCCTGTATGTCTCAAAATATGTGCCGTCATGGAGGTCGTAGTCGTTTTACCATGTGTGCCTGCAATACCTATTGTAAATGCATTTTCTGTTACCCATTGCAATACATCACTTCGCTTCACGACTAAATAACCATTGTCTCTATAGTAATTTAATTCAGTATGTTCTGCAGGGATAGCTGGTGTGTAGACGATGACGGTAGCATCTTTATCTATTTGATTTAAATCATCTTCAAAGTGAATTTCGATGCCCTCTGTAATTAAACTGTCTGTCAATGCAGTTGGTGTTTTATCATAACCAGCTACTATGACGCCTTGTGTATTAAAATACCTTGCCAAAGCACTCATGCCAATGCCGCCAATGCCAATAAAATAAATACGTTTCAAGTTCGTTAAAGGATTCATGTCTTGTTCACTATTTAGGGTCAATTTCATTTATAATTTCTGATG
>Ga0114980_10001410_pt1 | contig 17261 bp, 13 predicted proteins | sample S_140806_EF_Meta_FD_87018 | JGI IMG/M metagenome (GOLD analysis project Ga0114980, IMG submission 87018) | Freshwater microbial communities from Lake Simoncouche, Canada to study carbon cycling - S_140806_EF_MetaG | ecosystem: Environmental > Aquatic > Freshwater > Lake | place: Lake...
AATGTTGGGTCAGAGTAAAAATGCGTTCCAAGCGGAAATTGACTCAGCTTGTGAAATCATCGACTTCCTGCGCTTCAACGTACATTTCATGCAGGAAATTTACAAGCAACAACCGGCATCAGCACCAGGAATGTGGAATCGCCTAGAATGGCGCCCACTAGAAGGATTTGTATACGCACTTACTCCCTTCAACTTTACTGCGATTGCTGGAAACCTTCCAACATCCTGTGCAATGATGGGTAATGTGGTTGTTTGGAAACCAAGCAATACGCAAGTTTACTCTGCGAACGTACTCATGGAAATTTTCAACAAAGCCGGAATTCCGGCAGGTGTTATCAATCTTATTTATCCTTCAGGACCTGATGCTGCAGATGTAATTTTCAACCATCCTGAATTTGCAGGAATTCACTTCACAGGATCTACCGAAGTATTCCAGAATATTTGGCAATCGATTGGTAACAACATTCACAAATACAAATCATACCCGCGCATTGTTGGAGAAACAGGCGGAAAAGATTTTGTGATGGTGCATAAATCAGCAGAAGCGCAAACCGTAATTACAGCTCTTTCTCGCGGTGCATTTGAATATCAGGGGCAGAAATGCTCCGCTGCATCTCGGGCCTACATTCCTTCTAATTTGTGGGAAGAAGTGAAAGTTGGAATTCAAAAAGATCTCGCTTCTTTCAAGATGGGTCCGACAGAAGATTTCGGCAATTTTGTGAATGCTGTTATCGACGAAAAGTCATTTGACAAGCTGGCAAAATACATCGATGCAGCGAAGGCCGACAAGAATGTAGAAATTGTTGCGGGTGGTACTTACGACAAGTCAAGTGGATATTTCGTTGCTCCAACTGTTATTCGTGCCAATGATCCGAAGTATGTTACCATGTGCGAAGAACTCTTTGGACCAGTTCTGACCATTCACGTGTACGACGAAAATAAATTTGAGGAAACGCTTAAACTAGTAGACTCAACATCCATCTACGCCTTGACTGGAGCAATAATCTCCCAAGATCGTTACGCTATTGAAACGGCAACCAAGGTGCTTGTTCATAGTGCAGGCAATTTCTATATCAACGACAAACCAACGGGAGCAGTAGTTGGTCAACAACCATTTGGAGGTGCACGTGGGTCAGGAACAAACGACAAGGCTGGAGCGATGATTAACCTTTTGCGTTGGGTTTCTCCTCGCACAATCAAGGAAACATTTGTTCCGCCAACAGACTACCGTTACCCATTCCTTTCTGCTGAATAGGAAAGTCTATTGGATTACCGTTTTACCTCTGCTATTTTGGAATAAAGTCCAATTAATACTTTTTTCCAAAAATCGTCAACTTACTCAGAATGTTCGCGGCGATTTTTTTACTTTCGCTACGTCTTTTCGACGGTATTCTTCCCCCTGACCTGAGATCACAGACGATGACCCTCTAATTCATCATCTATGATTCATATAGGTAACTTGATCCTTGAACAAGTACACAATCAAGGAATCAGTAAAAGTGAACTGGCGCGACGCCTTAACATATCGCCCCAGAACGTGTACAGTTTGTTTAAGCGTAGAACCGTTCAGGCGATTATGCTTAAGAAGGTTTCGGATGCGTTGAAGTTTGACTTCTTCAATGTTTACTGCAACCAAGAAGTTCATGCTAGTAAATCTGTAACTCCTGATCGGAATTCTGATTACTATGCGGAATATCAGGAATTGAACAGAGAGATAGCTCGTTTGCGAGAAGAAAACGAGTATCTGAAGTTGTTGATTGCATTAAAGAGTAAAAAACAAGTTGCTGGTAACGTAATCAAGCTACCGAGAACCAATTACAAGCAGCGTAAATCAAGAATAAGCTGACGGATTATGGTCCTTACCCCAACCTTTATCCGGAGTTTCAAAAACAAATAAACTATATGGCATTGCACATTGGTAAAGTTGTCAGGAAACACATCGAGGAAGTTGGAATGACTAAAAGCGAGTTCGCTCGTCGACTAGAAACATCGCCGCAAAACATCTACGGAATTTTCAAGCGTAAATCAATTGACACAGCACTTTTGAAAGACATTTCAAATGTACTCAATTACGACTTCTTCCAATATTACACTACGGCTGCTTTGGTAGTTCAGGAAGAAAAAGCGTCCTACGGTAGCAAAGATAAAGTGTTCACTGCTCTGGATCTCCAGCGTGAATTGGAGAAACTTCGCAAGGACTTAGAGATTCTGAAAAACGAAAATCAGTATCTCAAAGAAATTCATCAGCTGATGAAAGAAAAGCAAGCGAAACGCGAGAAATAGTTTTCTGCACTAGTCGGCTACAAAAACAAAAGTCCCGCTGCGAAGAAGCACAGCGGGACTTTTAACATTCCTTACCTACTAACGGAGGTGAATGGTATAAACTCTTGTTCCAATCGTTACAGTAGCCAAATCATCGCATGCTCCTGCTCCGAAATCAATCGTGCGCATTGGACGTGACGCTGGAGTCAATTCAATAACGCCTTGTGTAAAGTGACGGCGACACCCCAAAGCCATATTACGAATCAACGGACTAGTAATATTCACTGTGAATGCTTCTCCAGAAGCGCTTGTACCAGAAGCAGTACCTGTAATTAAATACACATCATCTGACCAAACAGGTGTGCTCTCTCCGGTAGTCCACTCACGCTGACGTTGTGATATCCAAGATATTGTTCCTCCGCTATTCGCGAGGTTAATTGAACCATTTACGTTGATATCATACACCAGATGTCCAGCAGCATTGTGTCCGAGATTTGTAACTGTCTTCGTTCCCATCACTTGATTGTCATTCACAAAGTAATTGTCGAAGCCAATGGTATGAACAGACCCTGAATCTCGATACGTTCCAGTGTAGTAAACAATTACTTTCCCACGACGATTGCGACCATCATTGCAAGTACAATTTGCAGAGCCAAAATCAACAGTAATGGTATCTTGATCGGCATTGTTCAATGTGTCAAAAATCACTGTAGCACACGTTGACACCAATGCCGCATTATCTGCATCTCCCAAGCGATAATTAGACATTGTTCCTGAGCGTCCTGCTTCATCTGCAATGTTCATTGCGTCACTGTAACAAGACTCGGCAAATGCATTATCAGCAGAAGCATTCGTATCAGAATCTTCATCATCTTTCCTGCAACTGGTCAACACTAAAGCAGACATTGCAATCACCGAGAAGGAAGTGAAAAGAATTTTATGGGTTTTCATATTTCAGTTTTTTTAGGTGGTTCTGTTTCAAGTTCAGTTTTAAGACATCCATTCACCGAATAAAGTTTAATACAGGAACTAAATATTTTTGCAATCTACTGATTATCAGTCAGCAAATTTCGTCTGTTGACGACGTAATTCGCCCAAAACCAAGGCCGTTGCTACTGCAGCATTTAAAGATTCCGGACCATTTTCATTGCCTGCAAAAGAGGGAACTGCAATACGACGATCAATGAACTTCTCTGTTTCAGTTCGAATTCCATTGGCCTCATTCCCCACGACAATAAACCCTGAAGGAGCAAATGTTTCTCCATAAATGGAATGTCCATCCATAAACGTACCGTACACCGCAGGCGCATCAATGTTCTTTTGAGTGGAAATTTCAGCCACATCTTTGAACACCTCTGCAAGATTTGCGTTGACAATACGCACGCGAGTAAGCGAACCCATAGATGCCTGCACTACTTTAGGACTCCAATTTTCTACACAATCATCAGAAGCAATAATGTTCCGTATTCCGAACCAGTCGGCCGTTCTGATCATCGTTCCCATATTGCCTGGATCGCGAATTCCATCCAACACCAAAGTATATCCGCTCAGCAATTCTTCAGCATCAATTGTTACTTCAGGAATTTCTACCACAGCCAACACAGATGGCGCAGTAACCAACGTACTGATTCGTTCCATCTCCGCAGGCGTGGCACCATTGGTTTCGATATCACGCGACAATAACTTACTGTACTGACGTAACCAATCGGCATGCGCGTAAATCTGCTTCACCACAAAATCAGAATTCAAGAGCTCCCTGACCAACTTATCGCCCTCCGCGAGGAATAATCCGTGTTCGTTCCTCTTTTTCTTAAGGTGAAGGGCCTTAATAAATGAAATCGTGTTGTGTGAAAGCATAATGTGGCGTATCAGGGCATTATATTTGCAAACTTACGTCTTCTTAAAGAAAATCAACGATTGACCCTGAACGTGCGCAATATTCTTCTTCTTTCTGTGCTTGCAACAGTAATCCTTACACAAGGAGGTTGTTCGGCGCGGCGCGTTCCCCAAGGAAAGAAGATGATCAAGAAGGTTTTCCTAGTTTGCAAAGACAAAGAAGTCGATAAGTACGACATGTATGGCTATGTGAAACAAAAGCCCAATCGGAAACTTCTAGGATACAATGGACCAAATCTTTTTCACCTTCGGAGAGATCGTGGAGTAATGAAAAACGGCGCTGGCGTTCCACTGTATTTGGCTATTCACAATATTGTCAATCCCGAACGTGAGCAGAAGCGCAAGAAGCGATTGGATGAAAAATTCAAACGAAAAAACTTTCGCAGGCAAGCACATAATCGCGAGCTGAAAGACAAACGCAGAAAAACAATTGGAGAAGTATTGTATAGCATTGGAGAGCCTCCTGTTTTGCTTGATACAAACGCAATGCATCGTTCGTCGCAGCAATTAGAAATGTATCTCGATAACAAAGGATACTTTCACAGTCAAGTAACAGATAGTATTTCCTACTCCACGCTCTTCCGCAAACACTTCATCAAGAAAACTCCAGATTCTCTTGGTCTATTAGGAAGGACGCGTAAGAAAGTTGTCGTCTACTACATCATTAAACCGGCTCCTGTTTACACCCTCAATACAATCAGCTGGGATGTTCAAGACCCAAACATTGCCTATGACATCTTTGCTGATACAGCCGCCTGTTTGCTAAAACCTGGGGCACACTATGATGTTGACATGATGGACGCAGAGCGCGAGCGAATTGTAACGACCCTTCGCAATAACGGATACTTCGCCTTTGCGCGGGACTTTATCCGTTTTTCAGTTGACACTGCTATTGGCGATCATAAAGCCAATGTCAAAATCAGAATTCTCAAGAAGCAAATCAAGACTTCAGATACATCGTGGATCGAAGCCAGTCATAAGCGCTATTACGTGCGGAATATTACTGTAAAAACAATTTACTCAACACTACAACTCAAGAGCGACACCGCAGCTTACGACACAGTTTCTACAGAAGGAATCAGTATGTTGAGAAACATTTCTCGTGAACCGGTATTGCGATACAAACCGGAAGTATTAACCGAACGAATCTTCTTCCGACCGGGTTCACTCTATATCGCATCTCAATTTGAGAATACCTATAGTCAACTGAATGGTCTGCGCATTTTCCGTCAGGTAATTGTTGATCCAAGCATGAAAGGAAGCGATCAACTAGATGTTGAAATTCTATTGCTCGCAATTCCGAAGCAAAATTTCACGGCACAATTTGAAGGCACAAACACTGGAGGTTATCTCGGTATCGGAGGAAGTTTTGCGTATCAGAATAATAACTTGTCTCGTGGAGCTGAATTGCTCGAATTCCGTGTCAAAGGCGGAACAGAAGCGCAGCAACCATTGGCACAAACGCAGCAAGTAAATCCTACCGATCAAATTACGTTCAACACGATCGAAATGGGTGCTGAACTTTCCCTGAATATTCCGCGTGCGTTTTTTCCGTTCAATAAACTTCCTATCAAACGTGCAGAGGGAAGAAAAACCACACTCTCATCCTCATTCAACTACCAACGTCGCGCCGACTATGACAGAAGCTTATTGAATTTCTCCTTTGGATATACTTACAAAGTGGGACGCTGGCAGAGAATTGGTTTGTATCCCTTGGAAGTGAATGTTGTGAAAGTGAATCCACGCCAAGGACTCCTCAACCTCCTTTCAAATGGTGATCCGCTTCTTCAATATCGTTTCACAGATCACCTCATTACCAATAGTCGCTTTTCATTTGTACACAATGAGCAAGGAAACTCGCGCAGCAAATGGAAACCGTTCATGAAATTTGATGCAGAGATATCAGGGCTCGCGGTTTATCCATTCATGAAAGCCATCAATGCAAAACCAGATAGTTTAGGAACGTATCACATTGCAGGAATTCCTTTCTCTCATTATTATCGTTTTTTCATTGACACCCGCGTTTATCGCGATCTTGGAGATCATCAGCAACTCGTCATGCGAATGGCATACGGTGCCGGTTTTCCTCAGAAGAATTACGCCACATTACCATTGGAGAAATCATTCTACGGTGGTGGTGCCAACGGAATTCGTGCATGGGAAGCACGAAGTCTTGGGCCGGGATCATTGAACGTTCCTGCCGATCAACAGTTCGCGCAGTTTGGTGAAATTCAAGTGGAATACAACATAGAACTGCGATTCAAACTCACGAAAACCTTAGCAGGTGCGCTGTTTGCGGACGGAGGAAATATCTGGCTTTTACAGGGAAGTGAATCGGATGAAGCAGCGAAATTCAGGTTCAAACAATTCTTCAACGATCTGGCCTTCGGTCCGGGATTCGGTATTCGTTACGATCTCAGCTTCTTCATTGTTCGTCTCGATTGGGGCTTCAAAGTTCGCGATCCAGCAAAACCTTACGGAGAACGTTGGTGGCAACCAGGATCAGGAGCAATTCCTAGCAATCTTAATTTCGGAATCGGATATCCTTTCTGATAACGGTAATGTGGTGGATTTGGGACAAGAATTCACCTCTTTTTTTAGGATATACAGTTCTGTATATCAGAACATTAACAACTCCATTCCCAATACTCCAAACTAATTCTTAGATTTGCCGACCAATAAATAAACTATTACAAGGATCTACCGATGGATAAAATCCGCGAACTACTTGGAAGTCAGGCCGATTCGCTATTGAATCATACCTGCAAAACAATTACTAAAGATCAGATTCACCTTCCCGGTGCCGATTTTGTTGACCGCAGTTTTGCGCTCAGCAATCGCAATCCGCAGGTGTTGCGCAGTTTACAAGGTCTTTACGGGCATGGGCGACTCGCCAATACAGGATATGTTTCAATCCTTCCTGTTGACCAGGGAATTGAGCATTCTGCAGGTGCATCATTTGCGCCTAACCGTATTTATTTCGATGGAGAAAATATTGTGAAGCTCGCTATTGAAGGCGGTTGTAATGCAGTTGCAACAACATTCGGCGTTCTCGGATCAGTTTCAAGAAAATACGCGCACAAGATTCCTTTCATTGTAAAAATTAATCACAATGAATTCTTGTCTCTTCCAAATAAATACGATCAGAACATGTTCGGGTCAGTGGAAGAAGCTTGGAATCTTGGAGCTGTTGCGGTTGGAGCAACTATCTATTTCGGATCTGAAGAATCATCACGTCAGATTGTAGAAGTAGCAGCTGCTTTCGAGCGTGCACACGAATTAGGAATGGCAACTGTTCTCTGGTGCTACTTGCGTAATCCGGGCTTCAAAGTAAACGGAGTGGATTATCATGCATCGGCAGATTTGACAGGACAGGCTAACCACCTTGGAGTAACAATTCAGGCAGATATTATTAAACAGAAATTGCCTACAAACAATGGCGGTTACAATGCAACAGGTCATGGCAAAACTCATCCGAAAGTGTATTCGGAATTGAGTTCTGATCATCCAATTGATTTGTGCCGTTATCAAGTAGCAACATGTTACATGGGGCGTAACGGATTGATCAACTCCGGTGGAGAATCAAAAGGAGCAACTGATCTTGCAGAAGCAGTAACAACTGCAGTAATCAATAAACGCGGTGGCGGACAAGGATTGATTTCCGGTCGGAAAGCATTTCAAAAACCAATGAATGAAGGCGTAGCACTTCTGAATGCAATTCAGGATGTGTATTTGGATAAGAGCGTAACAATTGCATAGTTGAATTTGAGATTTGAGATTTACGAAGTACGATTTGGGATACAGGAAAGACAGGATAGTTTATTAAATTGAAGTGAGAATAAGTGAAGCGGATCAATTGACGGCCATTTTCACGAAGTCATTAAAAACACTTAGAGCAGCATAATTCGTAATTCGAAAATCGTAATTCGTAATTCGCAAATCATAAATAATTAAGGATGTCCTGGTTTAAAAGAATAAAAGGCGGAATTACAACATCCACGAAGGAGAAGAAAGAAACTCCTGAAGGGCTGTGGCATAAATGCAGTTCATGCAAGAAGGCATTCCCCACAAATGAATGGATGGAGAATTATTGGGTTTGTTCCAACTGCGATTTTCACGACCGCATCGGATCAGAAGAATACTTCGCCATTCTGTTTGATGAGAATCAGTTTACCGAACTGGATGCAAATCTTACTTCAGGCGATCCATTGTTGTTTGAAGACACAAAAAAATATCCGGCACGTTTACTTGACTCACAAAAGAAAACCGGATTGAAAGATGCATTGCGCAGCGCACACGGTCTTGTTAATGGAAACGACCTTGTGGTATGTTGCATGGATTTCAGTTTCATTGGCGGATCAATGGGATCTGTAGTGGGCGAGAAAATTGCTCGTGCAGCAAAATACAGTCTGGAAAAACGAATTCCGTTGATGATTATTTCCAAATCAGGCGGAGCGCGAATGATGGAGGCAGCGCATTCACTGATGCAAATGGCAAAAACATCTGCACGTTTGGCACAATTGGATGAGGCCGGCATTCCATACATTTCGTTGATGACCGATCCAACTACAGGTGGTGTTACTGCATCATATGCAATGTTGGGCGATTTCAACATTGCAGAGCCGGGTTCATTGATCGGATTCGCAGGGCCACGTGTTGTAAAAGAAACAATCGGTAAAGACCTTCCGAAAGGCTTCCAAACCGCTGAATTTGTCCTGGATCATGGGTTTTTGGACGCAATCGTTAACCGTAAAGAGCTGAAAGCGACCATTTCCAGAATGCTGGTGATGTTCAAATCATAGAATTTGGCAGAAATCGTAAGTCAGGAACCCTGAATTTGTGTATCTTTGCCGTCCAATAAAATCAATAATTCACTAAGTATTCACCTTAATCCACAAACAGCATGTCATACCTGACGTCGGACATTAAGAAAGAAATCTTCAAGAAACACGGTAAATCTGAGAAAGACACCGGTTCTTCAGAAGGACAAATCGCTCTTTTCACGCATCGTATTGCGCATCTTACAGCTCACTTGAAACAGAAGCCGAAAGATAAAAACACTGAGCGCTCACTGGTTTTACTCGTAGGAAAGCGTAAAGCATTACTCGATTATCTCCGTAAAAATGACATCGAGCGTTACAGAGCAATTCTGAAAAAGCTTGAGATTCGTAAATAATGAATTCAAAGTAATAAGTACCGAAAGGCATCCGTTCAAGTCAGCACGGATGCTTTTTCGTTTTCTGAAACAATCACTTTTTAGTTATCTGCCATTAGACAGAGTGTATTTGAAAGATGACAATCAGAAAGAAATAGCGACCCGCTGACAAGCTGTAAACAAGAAGAAAAAAGAAAAATTATGCAATTAGGAATTTCAAAATCATTTGACCTCGGCGATGGCAGAACCATTACTGTGGAAACCGGAAAATTGGCAAAGCAAGCTGATGGTTCCGTTGTTGTAAAGATGGGTAACACCATGCTTTTGGCAACAGCAGTATCTGCTCCGGATGCTAAACCCGGTGTTGACTTCATGCCACTCACTGTTGATTACCGCGAAATGTTCGCTGCAACAGGACGTATACCCGGAAGTTTCTTCCGCCGTGAAGCTAAACTTTCAGACAGTGAAGTACTCAGCAGCCGCTTGGTTGACCGTGCACTTCGCCCACTTTTCCCAGACGATTATCACGCAGATACACAAGTATTAATTTACCTGATCTCTTCCGATAAGTCATTCATGCCCGATTGCCTTGCAGGTTTCGCTGCATCGGCTGCTATTGCTGTTTCTGATATTCCGTTCAACGGACCTGTATCTGAAGTTCGCGTAGGACGCATCGACGGTCAATTCGTTCTCAATCCAACGATCGAACAGATGACTGTGTCTGATGTTGACATGATGGTTGCTGCGAATGCAAAAGACATCATGATGGTGGAAGGCGAATTCAAAGAAATTTCTGAAGCCGACATGATCACTGCGATTAAATTCGCACACGAAGGCATCAAGAAAATGATCGCCGTTATCAACGAACTCGCTGCTGAAATTGATAAATCAAAAGTGAAGCGCACGTATTCGCACGAAACAAATAACGAAGCACTTCGTGACAAAATCAAAGCGGCTTGCTACGATAAAGTTTATGCAGTTGCTCGCAAAGCGAATCCAAACAAAGCACAACGTAAAGCAGATTTCAAAGCAGTGTTCGAAGAATTCTGGGCTTCACTTACTCCTGAAGAACAAACTGACGAGAACAAAGGTCTTGCGAAAAAATATTATCACGACGTAGAGAAAGACGCAATCCGCAACATGGTTCTGGATGAGCGTGTTCGTCTAGACGGACGTAAGTTGGATGAAATCCGTCCGATTTGGTCGGAAGTGAACTATTTGCCAATGGCACACGGTTCAGCGGTTTTCACTCGCGGAGAAACTCAATCGTTAACTACTGTAACACTTGGAACCAAGCGTGAGCAGCAGTTGATTGATACGCCAATGTTCCAAGGCGATGTAAACTTCATGTTGCATTACAACTTCCCTCCTTTCTCAACAGGAGAAGCGAAGCCAATGCGCGGAACCGGTCGTCGTGAAGTAGGTCACGGAAACCTTGCATTGCGTGCGTTGAAAAACGTTCTTCCTGAAGACAACAGCTACACCATTCGTATTGTATCCGATATTCTTGAATCAAACGGTTCATCGTCAATGGCAACTGTTTGTGCAGGAACATTGGCAATGTTGGATTGCGGATTGAAAATCAAGAAGCCCGTTTCAGGTATTGCAATGGGATTGATTACCAATGCAGGAAAGTTTGCAGTGTTGTCTGACATTCTCGGAGACGAAGATCACCTTGGTGATATGGATTTCAAAGTGTGCGGAACACGCGACGGAATTACTGCAGTGCAGATGGATTTGAAAGTTGACGGACTTCCTTTCGAAGTAATGGAGCAGGCATTGGCGCAAGCGAAAGCTGGTCGTGCACATATCCTTGGTGAAATGATGAAGACCATCAGCGAGCCGCGTGCAGAATTGAAAGACCACGCACCGCGCGTTGTTCAGTTGCAGATTCCACGTGAGTTCATTGGTGCGATCATCGGACCTGGCGGAAAAATCATTCAGGAGATGCAGCGTGAAACCAACACGATCATTGTTATCGAAGAGAAAGGTGAATTCGGAATTGTTGACATCGTATCGGCTAACAAGCTGGATATCGACAAAGCAGTTGCGCGCATCAAAGGAATCGTGACCATGCCGGAAGTTGGCGAAGTGTACGAAGGAAAAGTGAAGAGCATCATGGCATTCGGAGCATTCGTTGAATTCCTCCCTGGCAAAGATGGTCTGCTGCACATTTCTGAAGTAGATTGGAAACGCCTTGATAACCTCGACGGTATTCTGAAGCAAGGTGATATGGTGAAAGTGAAACTTGTAGAGGTTGATGAAAAAACCGGCAAGTTCCGTCTCTCACGCAAAGCACTTATGCCAAAGCCAGAAGGTTTTGTTGAACGCCCAGCTCGTGATGAGCGTGGACCACGCGGACCACGTCCTCAGAAAAATGAGAATGCGAATACAGAGAAGAAAGACTAATTCTTAGTCTATCGATTTATTACTCCCGCTTGAGCAATCAGGCGGGAGTTTTTATTTCACCGAGTTGTACTTTCGCAATTTACTTCTGACCCTTTGGATATTTCTCGTAACAATCAGTATTCGCTGCTTGAATGTATGAGTTGACATACGTTCGGCTTGGACCGCCTTGTACATTTTGCGCTGCGTCGTTCTTGAAATGATGCATTGATATTAGCGTATTATCCCAAAGTTTGAATTGATCCTTGCCGCAACCATAGAATCGCAATTCCATCGAACTGTTGGCGTATTCAAAATCATTTGCGCCATCAACATTCTTCACCAATGTTTGAATCGCAGTTTGGTTATACAGCGGAAGTATTGCACCTTCCGAAACAAAGATTGGCAGTTCTTCCAGTTGTGCGCCAATACTTATCGTAGCCGGTCCTTTGACCACAAGCGCTCCAGTCCAGAAACTATACCAATTACCCTCAGGAAAATAAACAGTACGTTTTGTTGCACCCGAATCTAAAATTGGCGCAACCATAACACGATCGCCGAGCATAAATTGATCCTTAATTAAAATTGTAGCCGGATCCTCAGGATATTCAAAGTACAACGGTCTAGTAACCGGTACTCCCGTTTCTTTTCCTTCCTTGGCTAACGTATAGATGTATGGAAAAAACTGCACATGCAATCTGGAATACTTCTTGAACAACGACTTCGTCTTTTCAGAATATTCGTAAGTCAACTTCTCCTTAAAATATAATTCACTGCCTTCATGTGTCCACATCACTGGAAACAATGCGCAAGCTTCCAACCATCGAATCCACAGTTCCTCTTTGTTCGCAGGTTGCGTGTTGTATTCATATCCCGCTATGTGTGAAGACACGAGCGGATGCCCGGATACACCTGCTGAAAGTATAGCAGGTATAATTGTTTTGATTCCATCGCGAGCCGACCAATCGAATTGCGGATCACCAATCCACATCAACGGCGAATATTTTTGTATTCCTGTCCAGCCTCCTCTCATCCAGTACGTATAATCTCCATCGGGTTGATGTGCTTCCCAAAATTCCTGATTCGTTTTTCCCCAATACAATGGATACGTATTATGAAGCGCATAAGGATTCCCGTTCGCTGAATCAACCATATCAATGCGGTGATGCTCTCCGAAATCGGTCATCCAGCCGCTGCTTCCTGCATTGAACGCATTGATAAGAATGTTGTTTCCATACCAAGTTCGGGCAGATTGTTTGGTAAGATCAGGCTCTGCTACTTTTAACCAACCCGATAACCAAGGGTTACTACACGTTTCTCCTTTGGCATTGCGCATGAATATTGCGTTCTTCTCTGCCTCTTTAAAATCATAATCTTTAAAAAAGATATAGGGCCAATAATAGTGCAACACTTTGAAACCATCACGATGATGTTCATTAACCAGATTAGCATAATCAGGATACAGCTTCTTATCTAAATCCCATTTTTGATTTGACCCGAGGATATTTGTAATCTTCTCAGACCAGTAATGATGCCAGATCACGCTGCATGGAATTGTATCCTTTCGGAGATTTTTTGCAACGAGTCGCGATTTGTCAGTTTCGGTTTTATTCCATTCACGATTTTTCGCCATCATCCAAACACCGAACACCCAAGGTTCCGGTAACCGCAATATTCTTCCAGCATCTTCCGTATAATTTTTGATAATCTCGTTCGGATTTGCTCCAGTATAAACAGTGAAACTGAGTTGTTGATCCCATACCACAACTTCATTCACGTTACTATCTGTTGCACCTAAATCAAATGAACTGCATGAATTCTCATTCAGCAAGAGCCCATACCCGCGTGTCGACAAATAAAATGGCACACGGTAGTTCCCTTGATTTTCTGGGTTTGGCGAAGGCACAGCATCTGCCTGACCTTCGCTAATCCAATTGAGCATTTTCTTCCCTCTGAAAGCAATTCCTTCCAATCTTTCACCGAATCCCATGAAATATTCATCTGGAAACAGTTTCAATCGCAATCTAGTTCTGTAATTCCAAGGTTTCGCTACTTGAGCAGATTTTTTGATTTCGACTTTTACTCTGTTGTCAGCTACAATTTGCACATGTATGTTAAAGCTTTCGCCATTTGCAGTATTCTGATAAACTGCATCAATCGTGAACTTTTTTTCATCAACTGTGCTTGATACAAGTTTGTTCGTCCACCATTGCGATGCCAACGGCCCGTCTACGATCACAGAGTGAATGTTCTTTTCGTAATTGACAGTCGATTGCGGGTAACTAGCAAAGCCAATTGGTTGGTCAGAACCCAGATTGTATGATTCAAGGAGAGTCTGTCCCGAACTTACTCGTGTAATTCTAAAACCATTTTCATTGAGGATGAATTTTATATCGCCACGAGAAATTTGCTTGGAGGACGATGAATACTTCCAAGAACCAGATAGCACCAAGGCCAGAATCGCAGCCATGAACGGCAAGATTGACTTCTTCATGTCACAGAAATTTTGAAATACGAAATAAGTTTAGCGACGAATCTCTACTCAGCAATTTAAACGATTTTACATACGCAATGTAGCATTGAAACCTATGTTCTCCTCGTCCTATTTTGCCTTAAAATATATCTGTCATAATTCTCGCGTGCAGGCAAAAGCAAGAGCAAAAAAGCAAATATCATCGCCAACACACGAAACAATTCTGGCGTTCCGTAAAAAACATACCCAAACAAAAGAAATTGTCCCAACCGGAACAACTCGAGCACAAACGCCCACCGTTTCTGTTCAAGAACCGCACCACAAATGATGAGTGTGCTCACAATCAAAACGAAATATTCTGTTCGCACCCATTTGTCTAATCCTGGATACTTCACAAAGAAATAGCCTAAGAGTCCGAAAGCCAGAATGATTTGCAATGTGACATATGTTTTGAAAACGGGGCGTATCGGTTGTTTTCCTTTATTGAGTAACTTTTTTTCCAGCGTAGGGTGCATATCAGTTTCCATTTTCGATGTGAGAATCTCCTGTTCTCTTTTGTACAAGAGGGCAAGTGAATTGACCAACAATGAATATTATCACAAGAATTTTTGAGATAATATAGATCGCGACTTAGACGTTTTTCACCTTGTTAGTTTGAATCAGGGCGCGCTGCGAAATAAATCTCGTACCAATCTTTTCGCTCGAGGGTAATGGAAACTGCGCTGGTTGCATTCAGCAATCGCTGATAATTATTGGTGCCGACAATAGGAAGTGCGCCTGCTTGCAAGATCCATGCGATTGCCAATTGTTCTTCGTTGATTTCATACTTGGCTGCAAGTCGTTGCAATGCCTGACGCACATTAAGCGTGCGGTGATCATACGCTGTAAGTAATCGTCCGCCTGCAAGGGGAGCCCACGCCAAAGGTTTGCTATATTGTTGTCGGATAAAATCAATGGTACCATCGAACAATGGCTGAACACGATGAAGATTGAACTCCAGATGATTCGTTACAATTGGCAGCGATAAACGCGTGCTTAACAATTTGTGCTGATGAACAGAAAAGTTTGCCACACCAATATGACGCACATATCCTTTCACAACTAGCTCTGTGAGTGCAGAAGCCGTTTCGTCGGGATCTGCAAGTGGATCGAATTGCTCAAGCAAGAAAATATCAATGTAATCTGTCTTCAAATTCTTCAATGAAGACTCTGCACTTCTTCGAATGTTCTCTGCACTATTATCATAGTACGGCGTTGCTCCGTCTTTGCCATCAAAGCCTGTTAAACCGCACTTGGTAGAAATCACTACATCTTCTCTTCGAATCGATTTCTCTTGCAATACTTTCCCAAATAAACTTTCGATACGGTAGTGCCCGTAGTGGTCGGCGTGATCAAACGTATTCACACCTAACTCCAAACATTTGTGCACCTTCTCCTCTACTCCCTTTGCGGTGAGCTGAGATTCCTCTTCTTCTGCTCTCCAGAAACTGTAGATGATCTGAGAGATTTCCGGGCCGTTTTCGCTGAGATAAACTTTTACCATGTTGTTATTGGTTCATTAAGTGTGATTGATTTCCGGGCAAAAGTAACAATTCCTACAATTCCTACCTTTTTAGTAGGAGTTTATTTTAAAAATAATCGGGGCGATTAAACTTTCACCCCGATTACGAGAATATCATCGACCTGCGGTTCGTCCTGCCTCCAGTTAACAAGTGCATATTTCAAAAACGCTTCCTGCTCCTTCAAAGGCATTGACTGTATGGAAATCAATAGTTCTTTAAACCGTTTTCTATTGAACTTCTTCTTGTCTTCGCCACCGAATTGATCGCAGAATCCATCCGTGAACAGATAGAATGTATCATCCTCTTCCAAATCAACAGATCGCGAAACAAAACGCTTTACAGAATCGCCATAGAATCCAATTGGAAAACGGTTCGCTTCAAATTCTATTATTTCACCTTTTCGCAACAATAACATCGGACGAAATGCGCCCGCGTAGTTTAATCTTCGTTGTTCATTATCGACCACTGCAATCGCTACATCCATTCCATCGTTTGTAATATCACGTCCATCATCTTTGTTCAATTCTACAATCAACTCCTTATCCAACTGATACAAAATTGCCGCTGGATCATCTATACCTTGCTTCACAATCACTTCGCGCAATAAAGAATTCGCGATCATTGTCATCAACGCGCCAGGCACACCATGTCCAGTACAATCTACTGCGACAACGAAAGATTTACTTCCGCGTTGATGCACGAAGTAGAAATCCCCACTCACTTCGTCCTTAGGAAGAAACAAGGCGAACGAATCTTTGCAAGCAGGTTGTAACCGATGAATATCCGGCAAGATTGATTCCTGTATTCTTCTTGCATAACGAATACTGGCCAGTATCTCCAGATTTTGTTGCTCGAGCTCTTTGTGTTTGAACAGAAGTTGCTGCTCCGAAATTTTCCGATCAGTAATATCATGTCCAATTGCAACCAGCTTGTTGAACAAACCTTTTGACGTATTCCAGAGAATCCATTTCTCACCACCATTCGCTGTTTTCAGCAAACGTTCCTGGGGAATAGTTTCCAGAAGAACTTTCTGTTCAATTTGCTTCCGCACCAACTCACGGATCTTCTTTCGCTCCTTTTTATCGTCGCGAGTCAAGTTCCACCATCCGTCGCCTAAAAGTTGTTCAGGTTCAAAACCGAGAATTCGCTTTGCAGAAGGACTCACATACTCCACTCGTCCTTGAGCATTAACAACCACTATCAAACTGTTTATTCTTTCTAATATGGTGTTGTTGACGAGTGACATGGTATTTGGTTTTATCCTGTTTTACTATTGGGTAACTGAGCTATCGTTTCTTTATGCGGAATAATTCTAATCAGTGAAGTATAAATGACGCAACCGAGGCAAAATGCAAATGCTGATTCAAGAATTGCGCACCCAACCAGCATTGATGCTATACTATATTGCGTAATGGTCAAGTGCATTATTCCAGTAAAATAAATCGAAGCACTGAAAACCATTCCTAATCCGGCGGCAAACTTCTTGGGAGCTGCATCTACCGGAATAATTCGCAGTTTCAACACGCGG
>Ga0114980_10001411_pt1 | contig 17258 bp, 10 predicted proteins | sample S_140806_EF_Meta_FD_87018 | JGI IMG/M metagenome (GOLD analysis project Ga0114980, IMG submission 87018) | Freshwater microbial communities from Lake Simoncouche, Canada to study carbon cycling - S_140806_EF_MetaG | ecosystem: Environmental > Aquatic > Freshwater > Lake | place: Lake...
AACTGCATCTGCTGGCGGTACTGCGCCACCAGCACGTTGGCGGCGTCATAGTTACCGCGCAGGCCGAGCAGGAAGTCGGCCATGTTGTAAACGCTGTTCGCCGCGGCCATGGCCGGGCGGGTGAACTGGCCGCTGTAGGAGTCGCGCCCGTATTGAGGAGTAAAGTCCTGAATCTCGGTGTGGATGCGCTGGTATTCGTAGCCGGCCTTCAAGCTCAGCTTCCCCAGAAACTTGGAGTAGTTCACCTTCGGGTTGTACACGTCCGGATTCTGAAATTGCGGGTTGCTTGGTTGCCGTCCGAGGCTGGTGTATCCCCCGATGTTTTGCGTATTCAGGCCGCCGGCGTACTCGGGATCCTCCGTCAGGCCGCGAATGCCGTAGAGAGACAGCATGTTGCCGCGGCCGATGTCGAGCGGCCGCCGTCCTCCGTTGCTCTGGGAGGCGCCGAAGCGCACGTCCAGCAGCGAACTGGGATCCAACGTGTAGGTGCCGCCAAAGACGATCTGGCGGTTTGATTCCGCCACAAACCCATTGCTCGAACCGCCCGACGGGGTCGGCAGGCTCGCCTCTTCGACGGCGTTGGCCACGCGGTGGCTATAGCGGCCGAACACGTTCAGTTGGCGGTTCATGTAGTAGTCGATCTTGAGGTCTCCCTTGTCGTCGTTCTGCGTCGCGCGCGGGAGAGATTCGTAGTTGTTGGCGAACCCGGGCCGGTTGGGTGCGGGAAGCTCGCCCAAAACCTTGCGGCCAAAGGCCGGAATTTCGCTGGCCGGAATGACCCCGTTTGGATACAGGCCGCCCGTTAAGGGATTCTGCAGCACCAGTGGTCGCCCATTGGCGTCGGTAAAGATTCCTTGGCGCTGTTCGAGGGTGGCGATGGAGGAGAGAGCGAACGACGTCGTTACCCTGCGGAACCCCTCATAGTTGCCGAAGGCGAAGAGCTTGTCCTGGCGAATCGGTCCGCCGAGCGCTCCGCCGAACTGGTTTTGGACCAGCGTCGGCTTCTTGTTTTCGCGAGGCTGGAAAAAGCCAATGGCGTTCAGGTGCGTATTGCGCAAAAACTCCCAGGCCGCGCCGTGCAGTTCGTTCGTTCCGCTCTTCACGCTGGCATTGATGATGGCTCCACCCGCGCGGCCGTACTCGGCGGAGTAGTTGTTGGTCACAACCTTAAACTCGGCCACTGCATCCGGCGAGACCTGCACCACCTGATTGGAAAAGCCCTGGTTCGACGTACCGTAGGAGTTGTTGTCGACCCCATCGATGATGAAGTTGTTCAGCGAGGACCGCAGTCCGTTGACGTTGAACGACGCATTACGCGGCCGGCCCCCTTCGCCCGTGTAGGACAAGACGCTCGGCCGCACCCCTGGAGCCAGCAGCGCCAGATCGGCGTAGCTTCTACCGTTTAACGGTAAGTTGACAATCTTTTCGGCGCTGATGACTTGACCCCGGTCACTCGAATCCGTCTCCAGGGTGCGCACCGCATCGGTCACCGTAACCGTTTCGTTGATCGATTCCACGCGCATCTCGAGGTCGACGCGTTGGCGCGCCCCGACGAGCACTCCGAACTCCGCGGAACTCGTGCTCGCAAACCCCGCCTTTTCGGCGCGAAGGATATAGCGCCCGATGCGTACGTTAAAGATTTCGAAGGCCCCCTGCTCGTCGGCCTGGATCTCCGTGGTCACCCCGGTCCCGGTGTTTCTAAGGATGATCTTCGCTCCGGAGATGCCACCCTGGGTGGTGTCGCGGATCGAACCCAGCACCGTCGCGGTCTCGAATTGTGCGGCCAGCGGGAGGACCGCCAGGAGCGTCGCCACGGCAAGGAGGAAGCGTCGATCACAGTTCAAGGGAATCACCGACGATGTTAGGTTCTTGGGGTTTCACGCCGATGAACGCGCGAACAATATTTAGACAAGAGATTTCTGGTCATTTGGTTTAGGGGACCAGGTAGCCTTCCCCCCAGGACATCACGACGAATGGGTACGCCGTCCCGAAGAGGTGATTGTAGGTTTGGGTGTAGTCTTCCCGGTGGTCCACGGTGTGGGACATCTCGTTCTCGTGGCCGGTGAGGATTAGCTTCGGGTTCACGCCGCGAGCCATGCGCTGGATGTCCGTCGTCCAGCAGTTCGGCAGCAGGACATCGACCTTGTGTTGAAAGCCCACGTTGTTGATCCAGTTGAAGTCCGACCAATCGTTATCGTCCGAGGACTGATCGCCCGTATGCATGACCGTGAAGGACTCCGGCGTGATGACCAGATGATTGTTGTTGATCGGGGCCTTGCCCTGGTGGCCGGGATAGGCGACGTAGCGCAGCGTGGGCCCCCCTTCGCGGATGGACAACTGGTGAACCGTTTCGGCGCTGCGCTGGGGATAGATCAGGCGTCCGGCAAACTCCGGGTCGTCCTTCCATAGGCCCTCGGAAGCCACCACCTTCTTGCCCTGTTGCAGGAACATCCGGGCGACGGCTTTGTTGGCGTGGTCGGAGTGGAGGTGGCTGATAAACAGGACGTCCGACTGGCGAACGAGGCGCTCGAGAACCGCGGGGGGCAGGGCGAAGCCTTCATTGCGGGGCGGGCCGGGGACAAGGTCAAACGCGACGGTGACCGATGGGGTGCGGACGATCCAGCTATGGCTATAGATCTTCCAAAGGCGAGCGCCCCGGGTGAGCCTGGTCTTTTCGATTTCCTCGAGTCCACGAGTGACTTGGCCGTGGAAAAACTGCTGGACGAGGGGCTTGGTGGGAGCGGACTGAATGTGGAGGATGTCGTCGAGGCGGATCAAGGCTGCCCGGCGGGCGGGGTGTTCCGGTACGGCCGGAGGATAGGTGCGAAACATATCGTCTGCCCAGGCGAAGGAGCGGGTGATCCATTCGTCGGGCGCGTCCTTTAACTCCGGTGCTGTGAAGGCGCGGCGGGGCGAGGAGAGATATGGCTTGGCTGGTTGAGCGAATACGGGCGTGACAAGAAGAATGAATAAGAGGAATCGCATGGGAGTGGTCGATCAGAAGAGAAGTTTGAGGCCAAGTTGGAGATTACGTTCACCAAACTTGCTGGTAATGCGGCTGAAGTCTCCCGAGCGCGGGGTGGTGTTGGGGTTGCTCAGGAGAGGATGGTTGAGGAAGTTGAACGCCTCGGCCCGGATCTGCGCCCCGATGCGTTCGGAGAACCGGATATTCTTGAAGAGTGCCAAGTCCCAGTTCTGAAAGCCGGGACCGCGGAGGATATTGAGACCGGCATTGCCGAAGGTTCCTGCGCGGGGGACGGAGAAGGCAGCGGGGTTGAACCAGGATCGTCCTACGCCGGTCTCGCCAGGGGCGGCGGTAGAGCCGGAGATGTTCCAGGGTTGGGAGGCGCTACCGGGGCCGACTCCCGCGGTGTCGGTCGAGTCGACGACGGAGAAGGGGCTGCCGCTGCGGAAGAAAGTGACGCCGGAGATCTGCCAGTTTCCGAAGACGTTGCCGGCGAGGCTGCGGGAGTTGCGCAGGAAGGGGAGTTGGTAGATGTAGTTGACTGACAGCACGTGGGGGCGGTCGTTGCCAGAGAGAGCTCGCACGATGTTGTAAGCGTCATAGGGCGTCGCGACGTTATCGATGTTCTTTGAGAGTGTATAGGCGAGGCCAAAGCCGAGGCCATTCTGGAAGCGACGGTCCAAGCTGAGTTGGAAGGAGTTGTAGCTCGACCGGCCGCTCTGCTCGCTATAGTTGATCGCGGCGAGGCCGTAGTAGGGGCGCAGCGCATTGACGTTGATACCCGGGTTGGCCTGGACGGTACCGGGCAAGAGCTGGTTGACGTTGCGTACCCGGTAGAGGTCTACGGCGGTTTTGCCAACATAAGCGGCGTCCATCACCAACTTGAAGGGCAACTCGCGCTGGAGGGAGAAGCTGTACTGGTAGGCCGTGGGGTAGTTGTACTCCAGGGCCAGAGCACCGAGGGAAAACGGGAACTGGGAACCGCCGCGGCCGCCGGGGGCATCGACGACGCCGTTGACGACATCGACGCGGTCCTGGTTGGGCGCGTTGCGGAAGAGGGAGCCGTTGTTTAGGAAGTCGCGGGCTTTGAAGGAGCCGCCGCCGGTGCGGAGGACGGTTTTGGCGTTCAGTCGCCAGGCGAGTCCGACGCGGGGGGCGAAGTTGCCGAAGTACCTGTTGACGAAGCCTTCGGGGACACCGCGGAAGAGGCGCTGGACATTGGGCACATTGGCGCCGAGGGCGCGTCCGGCGGCGGAGGCGGGATAGCTGGCGCCGCCCTGAACGATGCCGTTATATGGGTCGCCACCGACGATGGCGCCGGTGCGGGGGTCGAGGACGGCGCGGTTGGCGACGGTGAAGTAGCGGGGATCGAAGTTGGAAATGTCGTTCCACTTGGCGGTCCAGGGGGCGAAATAGGAGTAGCGGAGGCCGAGTTCGAGGGTGAGGTTGGGACGGAGCTTCCAGGTGTCCTGAGCGAAGAATTCGTAGGCGTTGGAGCGGACGTGGGTGTCGGCAGCGGTACCGATTTCAAAGTAGGTGTCGAAGTTGCCGAGGGCAGCGTTGGCGATAGCGGTACCCGAGGTGGCGGGGTTGCCGGCGTCTCGAAAGGTAAACCAGCCATTTTGATTGAAGGCAATCTGGTCGGCATTGATTTGCGTATCGCGTCCGAAGAAGGCGCCAAATTTCAGGGTATGGCCCGAGTTGAGGACCCAGGTGAAATTGTCCGAGAACGAGACCATGGGACCGGAACTGCTACCGGGCTTCGAGGAGCCATCGAGGGTACTGAAACCGGTGATGTCGATGGTGGGGATGCGGTCCTCAATGCGCTTGGGACCGGGGATGAGGTAACCGAAGTTGATCCCGTAGCGGGAGCGTTCGTAGCGGTTGATTCCGTCAAACGGGTAGAGCGTCATCTGCACAACGTCGTTGGCGGCGGTGGCCGTGAACTCGTTGACCTTGTTGGGGGAGAGGGTAGAGGAAACGCTGAAGGCGCCAGTACGGTTGGGGCGGCGCCAGCGGGTGTTGGCGACGGTGAAGCTGCCGCGGAAGGGATCGTCTTCGGCGAAATAGAAGTTGGTGCCGGTGAAGGAGAGGCGGCTGGATCCGAGCATGTAGTCGATGCGGACCGTGTCTTTGCGGATATCGCGGGGGTTGGGCTGGGAGTCGATCCAGTTCGCAGCACCTTGCTGGAAGCCGGCAGTGGGAAGCGGGAAGGCGCGGAGGAGGCCCATACCGTTGGGGCTGAGACGGTTGGTGGGGATGATGTTGCCGGGGAAGGGGGTGTTGTTCAAGGGATCGCGGACGGTGACGGCGCGGCGGAAGAACGGATTAGCGGGGTTGAGCAGTTCGCTGAAATTGCCGTTGCGCATGGCGGCGGAGGGTACGATAGCGGATCCGGTCTTTTCCTGGCGGAAGGTGATCCACTCTTCGGCGACGAAGAAGAAGAGCTTTTCGCGCTTCGCGTTGAGCTTACCGGGGATGAAAACGGGGCCACCGAGCGAGAAGCCGGGCTGGTTGAAGCGAAAGGGAGCAGGACGCGTGGCATCGAAGGTGTTGGAGGCGTTGCGGACCCAGCTATTAGCGTCGAGGGCGGAGTTGCGGACGAAGTACCAGGCGGTGCCATGGAAGTCACGGGAGCCGCTTTTGGTGACGAAGCGGATCTGCCCGTCGGAGGCGCGGCCGTACTCGGCAGGGTAGGAGGAGGTGAGGATTTGGACCTCCTGGAGAGCGTCGGCGTTGAAGACGCCGAGGAGGGCGGGGCTGCTTTGGCCGTCGCCGCGGGTGCGAACGGCGCTGACGCCATCCATGGTGACGTTATTACCGTCGAGTTGGCCGCCGTTGATGGAGAGGCCGGTGCCGAAGCTGGTGGGGTTGAATGCGTTGAAGTTGCTGCCGACGACGCCGGCCTTGATGAGGGCCAGGTTGATTGGGTTGCGCCCGTTCAGGGCGAGATCGGAGATCTGTTTGGCTTCGACGACGCGGCCGAGCTGGGCGGAGGAGTCCTGGACGGGCTGGACTTCGTCGGTGACGGTGATGGTGTCGGTGGTAGCGCCGATGGTGAGTTGGGCGTCGACGGTCGAGCGGGTGGCGGTATCGACCTTGACGCTTTCGCGGATGAACTTGCGGAAGCCCGGGGCTTCGACTTCGACGGCGTAGAAGCCGATGGGGAGATTGGGGACGACGTAAGCGCCGGTGGGGCCGGAGGTGGCGGTGACGCGGCGGCCGGTCTGCCGGCTGACGATGGTGATCTGGGCGGCACCGATGGTCTGGCGGGAGGGGTCGGTGACGGCGCCGGCGATTTGACCCTGGTCGAGTTGGGCGAAAACAAGGCTGGTGAGCAGAGTAAAGACAACGAGGAGAGGGAGGTGCCTAGTCATATCGGCTTGAAGGTAGCAGCCGCACATTTCCAGACGATGACAATATGCTGAAACAATGTTCACGGGGTCTAAGGATTGAGCGTGGCGGCTCAGGAGGTCCCCGCTACAGTTTCCTTTAATCCACGCGATGCGCCATTGAGGCGATCCACTTGACGCTGTTGGGGCTTTGTCTGAGGGAAGCCAATCCAGTAGGACCGCGATCGGTCAGGGCCGGTTCGAGGGAGGAGCTCGAGAGAAACGGCGTTCTCAGCGACGAGTTCTCTGCCGGCGGGACCAAGCGAGCAGAATTCTGAACGGCGTCGACAGCCGCCACTACGATTCGTTGGTCGTCAGCATTCAGTCGTCCCTTCTCGACGAGATATTGGATCTCCACCGGTCTTGAACAGGTTGAAAGGCCGAATACGCTTTTAACGAGTGCACTTGTTTCGAGCCAAACGACTCTGAGTCCGTCGCCTAGTTTTGAACGGCTGATCGGGAGTCTTCAGGTCACCCGCGAGGACATGGAGACTTAGCCTGCGTTTTTCAATAACTTGGAGCCACCCGCCAGGATCGAACTGGCGACCTGCTGATTACGAATCAGCCGCTCTACCAACTGAGCTAGGGTGGCTCTCCAACCGCTCATTTACCAGTATACACGGGTCTCCGTGCTAGAGTGAAGGTCGGCTTATGTCCAGGCCCCGCCTTGTCATTCTCGGTTCCGGGGGTCATGCGAAAGTCATCGCGGAGATCTTCGAGGAGTCCTCCTCGTTCGAAATCGCTGGCTTCACTGCACTTTCGCCCACCGAAACCCTCTTCGATTACCCCTACCTCGGAAACGATAGCCAACTCGCGCAGCTGCTGACCAGCGGAATCACCTACGCCTTCCCTGCTATCGGCAGCAATCGAATCCGCCGTCGCGTGCTCGCCGAACTCCGCCAGCTTGGCTTCTCCCTCCCCAACGCCATCAGCCGAAACGCCATCCTCTCCCCCCGCACCAAGCTGGGGGTCGCCGTCGCCATCCTGCCCGGGGCTGTCGTCAATACCGGCTCCACGATCGGGGATGGCGCCATCCTCAATACCAGCTCCTCGATCGACCACGATAACCACATCGGCGCCTGCGCCCATATCGCGCCCGGATGCCACCTGGCGGGCAACGTCACCGTCGGCGAGGGGGCCTTTCTCGCGGCCGCCTCGGCCGCAATTCCCGGCGTGACCATCGGCCCGTGGGCCACCGTTGGGGCCGGCGGCGTGGTGATCCGCGATATCACCGCCGGGGTGACCGTCGTCGGGGTGCCGGCCTCACGACTGCTGCGATAAGGATGGTCGCGGGCCCGAGCTGCGATCCCCACTCCGTCTGGGCGGCTGCTGGTTATGGCGCGGAGGGGCGGGGGGATGGCGGGGGGTCGAGGCGGCGGATGCGCAGGTTGCGGAACCAGACGATGGAGTTGTGGTTTTGCAGCGATAGGAACGATTCTTTGGGCGGGGCAGTGAGGGGATAGGTGAGGATGCGGTGGCCGTCGAGCCAGTGCTCGACACGGTCGACGAGGACGAGGATGCGCGATTCGTGGAAGACACCGGGCGCGGGATAGGTGGCGAGTTGAGGGGCGTGGACAGTGTACAGGGAGCCGGTTTGCTGTTTGGGTGGGGCCTGGGGATCGTCGAGGAGCTGGTATTCGGGCCCGCGGGCCCTGGCCTGGTAACCGGATTCGCCGGGGCGTTGCCAGCGATCAGTTTTTTCGATTCGGTATTTGACGCCGGAATTGCCGCCTGGGGCGAGTTTCCATTCGAAGCGGAAGTCGAAAGAGCGAAACGAAGCCAATGTCCTTAAGTCCTGCATATTCTGCTGGTTAGGGATGGTTTTGAGGCAGCCGTCTTCGATGGTCCAGGAGGATGGGAACGGCGCGCCGGTGACTTCGAGCCAACCCTTGGAGGTGGCTCCGTCAAAGAGAATCTCCCACGATTGAGCGCTGGCGAGGGAGGCGGCCAGAAGGCCTAATGCGAGTTTCATGGCAGAGGGCCGTGAAAAGTATGGAGCGGGAGACGAGATTCGAACTCGCGACATCAACCTTGGCAAGGTTGCACTCTACCAGCTGAGTTACTCCCGCTCAGTGCGACAAAGATCAGTGTCTCACGCACCAGCGAGGCTGTCAAGATGTTCCCGGCTGGCAGTTTGCTGGGGGGGGTGGCGGAGGAGGGTTCTGGGGGTGACGACGGAACGCTATACAGCACTTCTGGCGGAAGAAGGAGGGATTTTTGCGGGGAGGTATGCCAGAGGTTGCGCTAGGGTAAAGCCGGTACCACCAGATGTTGTGGGAATACTCAATTTGGGGGAGGAAAATAGGGTAGTTACAAAATGGAAACAAAAGGATTTTGAATTGTATTTATGTTGATTCTAAAGGAGTTATTTGTAGATCAAACGGCTGTCCAGGGAGTGGAGCGCTGTGCTATTCTGAGATTCCGCTGAGCACTTGGATGGTTCTTTCCACGGTGTCGACACAGGTCCCTCCGAACCTTTTCACCGCTAGTGCAGACGTTTGGTGTACTTTTCCACACCTTGTTGGAAACCTGTGGGAAAGGTGTGTCTGTTCGTGGGGGCACTAGAGAGAAAGACAGGACTATGATGGTTTGGGATCAGATTAAGGGACAGCTCGCAGAGAGGTTGAGTGCCGAGAGTTTCCAGAACTGGCTGGCGCCGACGCAACAGCAGGGGCAGGCGGGTAGCCGCTTAGTGGTGCGGGTGCCGAGCGAGGCGTGCAAGGTTTGGATGGAGCAGGAGTATGCCGAACATGTGGCGGCGGCGATTCAAGCTTTGGGGTTGGGCATCAGCCGGGTAGAGTACGAGGTAGCGGGGGCGGTGTCGGTGCAGGGCGGGGCGGCCGAAGGATCGGCGAGTGCGCTGAATCCGAAGTACAGCTTTTCAAGCTTCGTGGTGGGCAGCTGTAACCAGTTTGCGCATGCGGCGGCGAAGGCGGTGGCGGATAACCCGGCGGAGCGGTACAACCCGTTATTCATCTATGGCGGGGTGGGGATGGGCAAGACCCACTTGATGCACGCGATTGGGCGAACGTTGGCGGATCGTTATGCTTCGATGAAGATCATCTACACTTCGAGCGAGAAGTTCATGAACGAGATGATCGACTGCATCAAGACGGACCGGATGTCGACGTTCCACCAGCATTACCGGACGGCGGATATTCTGCTGATGGATGATGTGCAGATTCTGGCGAACAAGGAGCGGACGCAGGAGGAGTTTTTCCACACCTTCAACGCGCTGCACGAGAACGGGAAGCAGATTGTGCTGAGTTCGGATCAGCCGCCGAAGCAGACGCAGGGGTTGACGGACCGATTGCGGAGCCGGTTTGAGTGGGGGCTGATGGTGGATGTGCAGCCGCCGGACCTGGAGACGAAGATGGCGATCCTGGACAAGAAGTCCGAGGCAGAAGGGATTCAACTGCCCGAGGACGTGCGGATCTACATCGCTACCAAGACGAAATCGAACGTACGGGAGCTGGAAGGGGCGCTGGTGAAGCTGGTGGCGTACAGTTCGGTGATGGACTCGCCGATTACGCTGGGGATGGCGCAGCAGGTTTTGAAGCAGCTTTCCGGGGGCGGGGAGCGGCGGGTGACCATTGACCTGATTGTGCGGGCGGTGGCCGAGCGGTTCAATCTGCAGCCGGGGCAGTTGAAGCTGAAGACGAATGTGCAGAATATTGCCTACCCGCGGCAGGTGGCGATGTACCTGGCCAAGGAGATGACGTCGTCGTCGTTGCCGGAGATCGGGCGGTACTTCGGGGGCAAGCATCATACGACGGTGTTGCATTCGGTGCAAAAGATTGACAAGTTGCGGCAGCGGGATGGAGATTTGAACAGGCTGCTCCACAGCTTAACTGATTCAATCTAATGGTATTTACGGTTTTTTCCACAGGCAGGGGGGAGAATATCTGGTGGAAGGCTGTGGGAAGCGGAGGCGGGGATGGGTTATCCCGGTTTGTCCTCCGGGCAATTCACCGGTTAACTGGGCAGGAAGCGGTTGAATTTTGTACAATTTAGAAAGGATTCCACATTTCCACAGCGCCTACGAATCCGGTTATCTAAATAACGGTCTAATTTATGGAATTCACAGTCAGCAAAGCCGATCTGGTCCGGGAACTGGCCTTTCACAGGGTGTGGTGGAGAAGAAGTCCACTATTCCGATTCTGTCGAACGTGTTGCTCGAGGCCGAGGGCAGTCGTTTGTCGTTGACGGCGACGGATCTGGAGTTGGGGATTCGGTGCGGTTGTCCGGCGAAGGTGAAGAAGGCGGGGACGGGGACGATTCCGGCCAAGAAGCTGCTGGACTACGTGCGGCTGCTGCCGGAGGGTGAGATTGCGATTAAGTTTGGGGACAACCAATGGGCTTCGATAACGGCGGGCCGGTCGAAGACGCGGATGGCGGGAATGAGCCGGGAGAGCTATCCCGAGCTGCCGGAGATGCCGCAGTTGCTGGCGGAGTTGCCGGTAAAGCGGCTGGCGGCGATGATAGCGCGGACGATTTTCGCGATCTCGGCCGAGGAGAGCCGGTTTACGCTGAACGGTGCGTTGTTGATCGTCAAGGCGCAGGGATTGACGATGGTATCGACGGACAGCCATAGGCTGGCGATGGTGGAGTGCCCGATGGAGATTGAGGGCTTTGCGCCGGATCAATCGTTCCGGGCGCTGTTGCCGCGCAAGGCGATGGGCGAGTTGGTGCGCCTGGCGGCCGAGGCGGCGGATGACGCCAAGCTGCTGTTTGCCGGCGATGAGAACCATCTGTTCTTCCAGATTGGGGATCGGCTGCTGCTGAGCCGGAAGCTGACGGGGAACTTCCCGGATTTTGAACGGGTGTTGCCGAAGGATCATCCGCAGAACGTGACCTTGGGCCGGGAAGAGTTGAAGGCGTCGCTCGAGCGGGTGATGCAGTTTTCCGATGAGCGGTCGCGGGCGATTAAGGTGGGCGCGTTCCCGGGCGAATTAAAGTTGCACTCTTCGTTGTCGGATACGGGCGAGAGTGAGGAGACGTTGACGGCGACCTATGAGGGCCCGAACGTCGAGATTGGTTTTAACGCTGCCTATATGCTCGATTTCCTGCGGGCGAGCAGCGAGGACAACGTTCAATTTTTGTTCAAGGACTCGGCTAGCGCCGGGGAATTGCGGCCGGTGAGCGATGGGACTTTGAACTATCGCTACATTGTGATGCCCATGAGGATTTGATGAGCTCTAACCCTAACCCCAACTCGAACGACTACGGCGCCAGCAGTATCAAGGTTTTGGAGGGACTCGAGGCGGTACGCCTGCGTCCGGCGATGTACGTTGGTTCCACCGGCGAACAGGGTCTGCATCACCTGGTTTACGAGGTGGTCGATAACTCGGTAGACGAGGCGTTGGCCGGATACTGCGACACGATTGACGTGGTCATCCGGAGTGACAATTCGATTTCGGTGCAGGATAACGGCCGCGGGATCCCGGTGGGGATACATGCTGAAGAGGGCGTGTCGGCGGCGCAGGTGGTTTTGACCAAGCTGCACGCAGGTGGTAAGTTCGACTCGAACACGTATAAGGTTTCGGGTGGGTTGCACGGCGTGGGCGTGAGCTGCGTGAACGCGCTGTCAGAGCGGTTTGAGTTGGAAGTTTGGCGTGAAGGGCATGTCTGGACGCAGGAGTATGAGAAGGGCATTCCCTTAGCGCCGCTGCGGCAGGGCGGTAAGGTGCCGCTGAAGCGGACGGGTACGAAGGTGATGTTTAAGCCGGACACGACCATCATGGACGTGACGACGTACAACTTCGACACGCTGGCGGCGCGGCTACGGCAGCTGGCTTTTTTGAACAAGGGCATTACGATTAATCTGTCCGACGAGCGGCAGGACCCGGTGCACGCCCAGCAGTTCCACTACGAGGGTGGCATTGCCGAGTTCATCAAGCATTTGAACAAGTCGAAGGCGGTGCTGCACGATAAGCCGATCTACTTTGAGGGAGACCGCGACTTGCCGAACGGCGGGAAGCTGACCGTGGAAGTAGCGCTGCAGTATAACGACGCTTACACGGAGACGGTGTTCAGTTTTGCGAACAACATCAATACGGTAGACGGCGGGACGCACCTGAGCGGATTTCGGAGCGCGTTGACGCGGACGATTAATGCAGCGGGGCAGGCGGCGGGGTTATTTAGGGACGTCAAAGAGAACCTCAGCGGTGACGACGTGCGAGAAGGGTTGACGGCGGTGGTGAGCGTGAAACTGCCGCAGCCGCAATTTGAGGGGCAGACCAAGGGCAAGCTGAACAGTGATGTTTCAGGGTTTGTGACGGGCTTGATCAACGAGAAGCTGGGCGAATACTTTGACAAGAATCCGGCGGTGATGAAGCGGATTGTTTCGAAGGCGATTGATGCGCAACGGGCGCGGGAGGCGGCGCGGAAGGCGCGAGACCTGACGCGGCGCAAAGGCGCTTTGGATTCGGGCGGCTTGCCGGGTAAGCTTTCCGATTGTCAGGAGAAGGATCCGGCGCGGTGCGAGATCTACCTGGTGGAGGGCGAATCGGCCGGCGGGACAGCGAAGAGCGGACGGGACCGGAAGTTTCAGGCGATTTTGCCGTTGAAGGGCAAGATTCTGAACGTGGAAAAAGCCCGGTACGACAAGATGCTGGGCCACGACGAAATCCGGCACATGATCACGGCGATTGGCACTGGGATCGGGGCGGCGGATTTTGATATCGCGCGGTTGCGTTACCACAAGATCATTATCATGACGGACGCGGACGTGGACGGATCGCACATTCGGACGCTGCTGCTGACGTTCTTTTTCCGGCATATGCAGGAGTTGATTACGCGGGGCCACGTTTATGTGGCGCAGCCGCCCCTGTACCGGATCAAGAAGGGCAAGAACGAGAAGTACATCAAGGACGATAAAGAGTTTACGAAGGAGATTCTGCGCCGGGCTACCGAGAATATGACGGTTGAGTATGGCGCGGAGAAGCTCGAAGGGGCTGAGCTGCGGAACTTCCTGATGTCGCTCGATGAGCATCAGCAGTTGTTCAAGCGGCTGGAGCGGCGGGTGCGGGATCCGCGGGTGGTGGAGATTCTGGCGCGGCCGGATCTGCCGCTTGATACGAAGGCGGACTACCAGGACAAGGCCAATGTGGAGGCGTTGTATAACCCGATGGTCGAAGCGAAGATTCCGGGTGTGCAACTGCGGCAGGACGAGGTGCACGCATCCTGGAGCGTTAGCTTCTTTGACCCGACCAATGCGGAGCGAGAGGTAGGCGTTGACCTGGCCGTGATCCCGGAGTACCGGCGGTTACGGACCCTGGCGAAGCTGCTGGCGAAGTACAACCAGCCGCCGTTCAACGTGAGTAAGGGCGAGCGGCGGGACATTAAGACCAATTGGGCGGATTTGCTGGATTATCTGAAGGCCGAAGGCATGCGGGATGCGGCGGTGACTCGCTACAAGGGCCTGGGTGAGATGAACGCCGAGCAGTTGTGGGAGACGACGATGAATCCCGAGGCGCGGACGCTGCTGCGGGTGGATTTGGCGGATCTGGTGGAGACAGATCAGATCTTCTCGACGCTGATGGGTGAAGATGTGGAGCAGCGGCGGAAGTTTATTGAAGATAACGCGCTGGATGTGCGGAACCTGGATATTTAGCGGGGGAGCAGGCGGCGCAGGGCTGCGGGGTCGTCGGTGAGGATGCCGTCGACTCCGAGTTCGATGAGGCGTTGCCATTGGGCGGGGTCGTCGGTGGTGCCGGAGTAGACGGGGATGCCGGCGTTTTTGAGAGTTTGGACGATGGCGGCGTCGATGATGGTGACGTTAACCATCTGAATGGCCTTGGGGCCGAGGGCGCGGGCGGGGGTGATGTAGTCGGCGAGCTTTTGGCGGGGGTTGAGGAGGACGAGGGGGATTTCCGGCGTGAGCTTGTGCAGGGCGTGGAGCGTGCGGTGATCGAAGCTTTGGACGATGGCCTGGGTGGTGACACCGTGCAGGGTGAGCTGGTGATGGAGAGCGGCGGCGAACCATTGGGGGTCGATGGCGGGGTCGACTTTGGTTTCAATCATGAGGCGGGCCTGGCGTTTCTTGGCGAAGCTGAGGACTTCGGCGAGGGTGGGTATGCGTTCGCCGGGGATGAATTTCTGGCGGGGAAAGTTGGGGCTGGGGGTGGCGCCGCGGTCGAAGGCGCGGACTTCGGCGAGGGTTAAGGAGTGGACGGCGCGGCCGTTGAGTTCGAGGTCGTGGTGGACGACGAGGTGGTTGTCCTGGGTGACGACGACATCGAGTTCGAGGACGTCGGCGCCAACGGCGAGGGCGTGTTCGAAGGCGGCGATGGTGTTTTCGGGGCGGAGGGCGCGGCAGCCGCGGTGGCCGAGGACGAGGGTTTCGGCGGCGAGGGGTAGGGCGAGGAGAAGGAGGACGCAACAGCGCATGCTGGCAGTTTACACTGGGGACTTGAATCCTGCATTATTTCGGGTGGTTTTGGCGAGTCCGCGGAATCCTTTAAATATTGGCGCGGTGGCGCGGGCGATGAGCAATTTCGGGTTGGCGGATTTGCGATTGGTGGACGCTTATCGGGTGGCGGTGGAGGAGGCGAAGTCGGCGACGCACGCCGGAGAGGTGTTGGCGGGGGCGCGGGAGTACGGGAGTTTGGCGGAGGCGGTGGAGGATGCGACGTTGGTGGTGGGCACTTCGTCGGTCGAGAAACGGGAGATGCAGTTGCCGCTGTACCGGTTGGAGGACGCGGCGCGGCGGATTCGGAGGCACGGGGGGCCGACGGTGTTGCTGTTTGGGAGCGAGAAGTTTGGGCTGTCGAATGAGGAGATGAGCTACTGCCATTTTTTGATGCGGATTCCTACGCGGGAGCCGCACGGGTCGATGAATCTGGGGCAGGCGGTGGCGGTGACGTTGTATGAGTTGATTCGGGATGGCCGCTGGAAGGCGATTCCGGCAAGAGAGCAGGCAGTGGCCTCGACGGGGGAGGTGGACCGGTTGACGGGGTTGTTGCGGGCGGCGCTCGAGGAGAGCGGGTACGTGCAGGAGCGGGTGGCGGAGTCGACGGATTTGAAGCTGCGGCGGCTGGTGCGGCGGATGAACCTGGGGCAGCGGGACGCGGTGCAGTGGCAGGGGATGGTTCGTCAGATCCTCTGGAAATTGCGACAATAAGGGCGGTATGTATCTCAGGGAGTTACGGCTTCGCGATCTGCGGTGTTTTCGGGAGGCGGAGATGCGGTTTTCGTATCCTCCGGAGGGCAATATCACGTTGTTGTTGGGGAACAACGGCGCGGGGAAGACGACCGTGCTGAAGGCGGCGGCGATGGCGGTGTTGGCTCCGCTGATGGCTGGTTCATCGGGCTTTGTACCTTTCCTGCTGGTGCGAAGTGGGTGCGAGAAAGCGAAGGTGGAGGGCGAGTTCGCGGATTCTTCGCGTTTTAGTGTCGGGATATTTCGTGCTGGAGAAGGAGAGAGGCTTGGTCCGTGGGGTGGACTCGACTGGGAGCAGGATAGGCTGAAGACTTTGTATGGGGAGCGGGGAGCGGAGGACTTTGTAGTTGGTTACGGGGCGACGCGGCGGGTGCAGGACGGGGAGTTCAGCGGGCATTCGCTGCGGAAGAGACGTCACCCGCGGTATCAGAGAGTGGCGGGCCTGTTTGAGCCGTATGTGGAGTTGATGCCCCTTGAGTTGTGGTACGCATCGTCGCCACGGCGCGAGGAGGTGGTGGAGCTGATGAACCGGCTACTGCCGGAGGAGCTGCGGTTTGACGGAGAGTTCGTCTACCGGGGTTTGCGGCTTCCGTTTGAGGCTCTTTCGGATGGGTACCGGGCGTATGTGGCGTGGGTTAGTGACTTGCTTTATCATTTGGCGCAGGCGGCTGAGGGGCGGATGGAGGAGTTGGCGGGCCTGGTGTTGGTGGATGAGTTGGATTTGCATCTGCACTCGGAGTGGCAACGGAAGATTGTCGGGACCCTGCAGCGGGGATTGCCGAGGTTGCAGTTCATTGTGACGTCCCATAGCCCTTTGATTGCGGGGTCGCTTGAGTCTCGGTTTGTGCGGGTGATGAAGGTTGGGGAGGACGGGACGGCGATGGCGGTGGAGCCGGACCGGCAGATGTTTGGGATGGACGCGCAGCAGGTGCTGGTGAGTCCGCTGTTTGGTTTAGATTCGACGCGGGCGGCGGGGGCGCAGGAGGAGTTGAAGACGCTGGCGCGGGAGGCGACGGCGGAGAATCCTGAGAAGGTCTTGGAATTGATGCGGCGGCTGAGCGGGCGGCTGAGCGAGCGGTAGGCAGCGATGCGACGCTACGCGATAACGCAGGCTGATTTGGAAGCAGCGATTGGTGACAGGTGGCTCCGGCGAGCGCGCGAGCGCACGGAGCGGTTCCGGCAGGCGGGGCGGTACGAGGAGGCGGCGGCAATTTGGAGTGAGGTGAAGGGTGTGTACGTGCAGTTGCAGCACGGGAAGTGCGCGTATTGCGAGCGGCGGATTGGTACGGACCCGGTGTACGCGGGGGAGTTGGATGTAGAGCATTACCGGCCGAAGAGCGGTTACTATCTGTTGGCGTATCATCCGTTGAACTACGCAGTGGCGTGCATCTGGTGCAATCGGGGACTGAAGAGGGACGAGTTTCCGGTGGCGGGAACGCGGATGTGGGATGGGGAGGATCCGCGATCGATGCGGGCAGAGCGGCCGCTGTTGGTGTATCCGATTGGGGAGGTGGATGAGGATCCGGCGGAGCTGATTACCTTCGTGGGTTATGCGGCGGCGCCGGCGGGGTCGTCGGAGCGGGGGCGGAGAACGATCGAGTTTTTTCGGTTAGGGGCGGAGGCGGAGCGGGATGATGATTTGGTGACGGAACGGGCCCGGGTGGTCTTTACCTTATACATGGCAAATGAATTGCTGCGGGCGGGGAGGATGGTTAGCGAGTTCCGGGATGCGATTGCG
>Ga0114980_10001420_pt1 | contig 17178 bp, 14 predicted proteins | sample S_140806_EF_Meta_FD_87018 | JGI IMG/M metagenome (GOLD analysis project Ga0114980, IMG submission 87018) | Freshwater microbial communities from Lake Simoncouche, Canada to study carbon cycling - S_140806_EF_MetaG | ecosystem: Environmental > Aquatic > Freshwater > Lake | place: Lake...
CTCGTGCAGGCCCAGCTCGTCGGCAATCTCGCGCAGCACCAGTGGGCGCATGGCCAGTTCGCCATGCTGGAAAAAACTCTTCTGCCGCTCCACGATGGCGGTGCTGACGCGCAGAATCGTGTCAAACCGCTGCTGGATGTTCTTGATGAACCAGCGCGCCTCCTGCAGCCGCTGCTGCAGCGCGGCGTGGCTGGAGGCCTCCCGCCCGCCGCCCTTGTGTTGACGCAGGGCATTGGCATAAATGTCATGCACCCGCAGGCGTGGCATCACATCAGCATTGAGCTGCACGCGAAAGCGTGCCTGGCCGCCCTTACCGACCTGGGCCACCAGCACATCGGGCACCACGATGTTGCGCTCGACATTGACAAAGCGGCGACCCGGCTTGGGTTCAAGCCGCGCGATCAGAGCCATGGCGTCGCGCATCTCGGGGTCACTGGCGCCGCACAGCGGCAACAGGCGCTTGATGTCGCGCCGCGCCAGCAGATCCAGCGGCTGTGCGCAAATGCGCAGGCCCAGGCAGATCACAGCCTGACGTGGCTCGGACAAACCCTCGGCGGCCAGCAGCGCCTGCAGCTGCAGCCGCAAACATTCGGCGAGGTCGCGCGCACCCACGCCCACCGGCTCCAGGCTCTGCAGCAGGTGCAAGGCCACCGTGAAATGGTGCAGCAGATCGTCCACCTGGGCTGCGTCATCACCCGCCAGGCTGTGAGCCAATGCGGGCAGGCTGTCCTCCAGGTAGCCATCGTCATTGAGCGACTCGATCAGAAAGCGCAGCGCTGCCCGGTCATGCTCGCCCAGGCGCAGCGCCAGGGCCTGGGCATGCAGGTGGCTTTGCAGCGACTCCTGCGAGCGCGCCAGTTCCGTGGCATCCAGTGCGTCGTCGCCCTCGAGGTTATTGCCCTTGGCGCGGGCCTCACCGCCCCACTCGCCGTCGTCGGGCAACAGCGCGACGCTGCCATCGCCCTCCCAGTTCTGGCCGTCATCCTCCCAGGCGTCGCCAACTGGGGCATCATTTTCGGCTGCAGCCTTTGTCCCACTTAGGTAGTCCGCTCCTGAAAATGAAGCAGATTCGGCATCCAGGTCATCGCTGCGCACGGGCACATCGGCTTGCGCCAGCCCAAAGTCCTCGCGCGGCGCCTGTTCCATCTCGCGCTCAAGAAAAGGGTTGTCGTCCAGCATTTGGTCAACTTCCGAGCTCAGCTCCAGGGTGGACAGCTGCAACAGCCGGATGGACTGCTGCAGCTGCGGCGTGAGCGCCAGGTGCTGCGAGACCCGCAGCGACAGGCCCTGTTTCACGGCACGCCCTCACCCAACGCCTCAGCGCGCACCAGCCATAACCCAGGAGTTAGGCGCATCACATTCTGAAATGTTCGCCCAAATACACCCGACGCACATCGGCGTCGTTGACGATCTCGGCCGGCGTGCCTTCGGCCAGCACCCGGCCGTCGCTGATGATGTAGGCATGGTCACAAATGCCCAGGGTTTCCCGCACATTGTGGTCGGTGATCAGCACGCCGATGCCACGGTCTTTCAGGAAGCGAATGATCCGCTGGATTTCGATCACCGCAATCGGGTCGATGCCGGCAAAGGGCTCGTCGAGCAGGATGAAGCGGGGCTGCGTGGCCAGCGCCCGTGCGATCTCGACCCGGCGCCGCTCACCACCCGAGAGCGCCAACGCCGGGCTTTGTCTCAGGTGATCAACCCGCAGGTCTTGCAGCAGGGTACTCAACCGCTGCTCGATCTCTGGCGCGGGCAAAGGCTTGCCGTCCGCGCCGAGCTGCAACTCCAGCACAGCGCGGACGTTGTCCTCGACATTGAGCTTTCGGAAGATCGAGGCCTCCTGCGGCAGGTAGCTCAAGCCCAGGCGCGCGCGCCGGTGGATCGGCATGTGCTCGATCGATTGGCCGTCAATGCGGATGTCGCCCGCGCTGGCCGGCAGCAGACCCACGATCATGTAAAACGAGGTGGTCTTGCCAGCACCATTGGGGCCGAGCAGGCCGACGACCTCACCCTTGCGAACCACCAGCGACACATCCTTCACCACCTTGCGGCTGCCATACGACTTTTGCAGATGGCGCGCCTCGAGCAAACTTTCGCCAACAGCGGCGCTGCCCCTCGTTTCAGTGGCGCCCTGGCTGGCCACTGCCGTCATTTCTGGCCCTCACCCAGGCTGTTGCTCGGGCGCAGCACCGGATTAGGGGCGCCGGCCTTGGGCGTTGCGGCGGCCGGGCTGGCCGCCTCGGGTTTGGGCAGCATCATGGCCCGCACCCGGCCGGCCGGTGCCCCCGGCGCTACCGGCGCCGTCCCGCCCTCCACACTGAAGACCTCGGTGGTGTTGTCAAACAGAATGGTGCTGCCGGTGATCTCGTCGTTCAGGGTGGCGCCGCGAAAGCGCCGGAGTTGCGCGCGGCGCAAAAATTTCACGGTATCGGCTCGGCCGTCGTACTCGATGGTCTCGGCCTCGCCTTCGATGAACTCGTCCACACCGTCGCGCTTTTGCCGATAGAAAGCCAGTTTGCCAGGCTCAGCCGTGACCAGCCCATACTGGTTGCCTTCAGCGTCCTGCCGCACCTCCACCCGGGCGCCACGGATCACGATGCTGCCCTTGGTCACCACCACCCGGCCGGTGAACACGCTGGTTTGCTTCTGGTCCTCATGGCGCAGTGCGTCAGCCTCGATGTTCATCGGCTTGCCGCGGTCGGCCTTCTCGGCGTTCGCCAGCCCGGCAACACCACACAGGGCCACCATCAGCAGGCAACAGGAGAAGGGGAATTTCATAAGGCACGATTCTTGCATTGCGAGTGGGACCGCGATTGTACGACTGCCGCCATCGCATCAGCGTCGGCCTGACGTCGCGATGGTTCTGCGTGCGCTTCAAGAGCGCCGGATAGTGACACCTCGGTTGCCGACCCGCCTTGCGGCAAGGCAAGTAACGCCGCAGCTGCGGCCCACCGCCCGGTCAGCGGCCGCTGCGCACCTGGGTCAGCAGAAACTCGACGACTTGCAACGCCCGCTCCATGCTGCGCGCCATCGAGCCATCGGTGTAAAAGCGCCCGGCCACGCCCAGCGCGGGCACGCCTTCGACCTTGTAGGTGTTTTGCAGCTGGCTGCCCCGCGTCGCCTTGGTCGACACCGAAAACGAGTTGTACTGTTCCATGAACTTGGTACGGTCTACGCCGTGTTTGGCAACCCAGTCGCCAATATCGTCGCCGCGGGCCAGTTTGAGCTTCTCCACATGGATCGCAGCAAACACCTGCCCGTGCAGTTTGTCGAGTAAACCCATGGCTTCGAGCGCGTAATAAAGACGCTGCTGTGGCACGAAGTCATCTCGGAAAGCCACCGGCACGCGGCGCACAGACACATCCTTGGGCATCGCCTTGATCCAGGCATTGAGCGTTGGTTCGAAGGCATTGCAGTGGGGGCAGCTGTACCAGAAAAATTCCACCACCTCGATCTTGCCGGCAGGTGCCTCGACGGCGGCCCTTTGCTCCAGAACCTGGTAGTCGGTACCGGCGACCGGGGGCTTGGCCTGCGCCAGCACTGCCAGCGGCGCAAAGGCCACGCCCACGGCGGCCACGCCGCAGCCTAGGGAGAAATCACGACGCTTCATGCTTGCACACTCCATAAAAAATATTCAGATCCAAGTGCTTCAGAGCAATGTGTCTGACAAAAAGTTCAGCCACCGTCAGCGCTGCACCCGCACCAGCACGGTTTCCACGCCACTGGCATCGAGTTTCTCCTTGGCCCGGTCGGCGTCCTCGCGCTTGTCAAACGGCCCCACCCGCACCCGGTAGACCATGCGGCCCGACTGCTCACGCTCCGAGACCCGGGCCTCCAGCCCGGTCAGGGACAGCCGGGCGCGCTGGCTTTCCGCGTCTTCCGGGGTGCGGAAAGCACCCACCTGCACAAAGTAGTTGAATGGCTCGGCGGCGGCCGCCGGGGCGGTGGCCGGGGCACCTGCACGCGACTTGGCCAAGTCGCCCAGCGGGTCACCCGTCACCGCCGGCTTGAGCTCGGCGCGTGCGGCCGGTGCCGAGGCTGCGCTGGCCGGCAATGCCGCTGGCGCCACCTGGGCGGACGCGGGCGCCGATGCCGCAGAGGCGGCTGGCGCTGCTGGTTTTGCCGGATTTTTGCCGTAGAGTGGGGCGTTAGGGTCCCAGTCCTTGTTCTTGCGCGCCTCCTCCGCGTCCTGCTCAACGGTGCGGCTCTGGCCCTTGTTCAAAAAAGGCACCGGCACTTTGGTCACGTACACGGCGACCGCGAGCGCTGCACCCAGCCCCACCAGGACTCCGATGATGAACCCGACCAGGGTCCCACCGCGTTGCTGCATCATCGTCTCACTCCGGATTGGGTTCACATTTTTTGCGGGGCGCTGACGCCCAGCACCGCCAGCCCATTGTGCAATACCTGGGCTGTGGCCGCGACCAAGGCCAGCCGGGCCAGCCGCACGGGCGCGTCGTCCACCAGGATGCGCTCAGCGTCGTAATAGCTGTGGTAGCAGGCCGCCAGCTCCCGCAGGTAAAAGGTGACGTCATGTGGCGCAAAGTCCGTAGCCGCCGCCGTCAACATGTCGGGGTATTTGGCCAGCAGCAGCATGAGCGCCTGCGCCGGCGCGCTGTCCAATGCCTTCAGGTCAACCGCGCCCAGACTGGTCTGGTCGCCGCCCCAGGCCGCCAGCACCGAGCAGATGCGGGCATGGGCGTACTGCACGTAGTAGACCGGGTTGTCGTTGTTCTTGGCCACCGCCAGGTCCACGTCAAACGTGTACTCGGTGTCGGGCTTGCGACTGAGCAGGAAGAAACGCACTGCGTCCTTGCTGGTCCATTCAATCAGGTCGCGCAGGGTCACATAACTGCCGGCGCGCTTGGAAATCTTGACCTCTTCACCACCCCTGACCACCCGCACCATGGTGTGCAGCACATAGTCCGGATAACCCTGGGGAATGCCAACGCCGGCCGCCTGCAGGCCTGCGCGCACCCGTGCGATGGTGCCATGGTGATCGGTACCCTGGATGTTGACCACCTTCTCGAAGCCGCGCTCCCACTTGGTGATGTGGTAGGCCACATCAGGCACAAAGTAGGTGTAGCTGCCGTCGCCCTTGCGCATCACCCGGTCCTTGTCATCGCCATAAGTGGTGGTCTTGAGCCACAGCGCGCCGTCCTGTTCGTAGGTCTGGCCGGCTTGCTGCAGTTTTTGTACCGCCTTATCGACCCGACCACTGAGGTACAGGCTGCTCTCCAGGTAATAGTTGTCAAAGCGGACCGAAAAGGCCTTCAGATCCAGGTCCTGCTCATGGCGCAGGTAGGCCACGGCAAAGAGCCGGATGTCGTCCAGCGCCTCGACATCGCCCGAGGCGGTGAAGCTGCGGTCGTCCGACCGCACCGTCTTGCCGGCCAGGAAATCAGCCGCGATGTCGGCGATGTACTCGCCGTTGTAGGCCTGCTCCGGCCACTGCGGGTCGCCGGGCTTGACGCCCTTGGCGCGCCATTGGGTGCTGGTGGCCAGAGTGCCGATCTGTACGCCAGCGTCGTTGTAATAGAACTCGCGGTACACCTCCCAGCCCTGGGTCTGGTACAGGTTGCAGATGGCATCACCCAGCGCCGCCTGGCGGCCGTGCCCCACGTGCAAGGGGCCTGTCGGGTTGGCTGAGACAAATTCCACCAGCAGGCGCTGCCCGCGCGCGGCTTGGGCACCAAAATCAGCGCCCTGCGCCAGCACATCGCGCACCACGACCTGCTTGGCAGCGGGTTGAAGCCGGATGTTGATGAAGCCGGGTCCGGCGATGTCGAGCTCTGCCACCCAGCGCTGAAACGGCTCGGTGCGCAAGAGCTCGGCGCGCAGTGTCTCAGCCAACTGGCGCGGGCTGGCCTTGAGCGGTTTGGCCAACTGCATGGCTGCGGTGGTGGCCAGGTCGCCATGCGCGGCCACCTTGGGCGACTCGAAGGCGGCTTTGGCGCCGGACCCTGGCAACAGGGTGTCCAGCACCTTGGCCAAGGCATCGAGCAATTCTTTTTTAACAGTCTGCATCCCCGGATTTTACGGGGGGCGCCGGTGCCGGCTGTCCGGGCCGGCCACACCCCCGGGTTAACCCGCGTCGTCGGGTTTGCCTGGCCAGCCGTTATGTGCTGGAATCCGCATTGGATTCATCGATTCAACCTCACTTTAGGAAACATCATGAAGAAATTCCTGTCCCTGCTGGCCATCGCCCTGTCGCTCTCGATGGGCGCAGCCCAGGCTGAAGACGCCGCAAAGACGCCGCAACAAAACAAGATGGCGAGTTGTAACAAGGATGCCGGCGACAAAAAAGGCGATGAGCGCAAGGCCTTCATGAAAGATTGCCTGAGCGCCAAACCCGCTGCCGCCCCGGACAAGAAAACCGCCCAGCAGGAAAAAATGAAGACCTGCAACGAACAGGCCAAAGACAAAAAGGGCGACGAGCGCAAGAAGTTCATGAGCGAGTGCCTGAAGAACAAGTAAGCGCCCGCTGAAACTGCGACGCCCAGGGGCCCGCGATACGCTCGCCCCTGGACAAACTTGCGAGTCCAAGCCGGGCGCGGCCGAATCGTTCACGATGCCTGCCAGTACCCGGCCTGGCCATAGTGGTGTTTGAGAAAGTCGATCCAGAGCCGCACTCGCAAGGGCAGGTGTTTGGCGTGGGCAAACACGGCGTAAATGCCGTTCGGCGGCGCCGCAAAATCATCCAATACCGTGTTCAGGATGCCGGCGGCGACTTCGGACTCCACCTCCCAGGTGCTGCGCCAGGCAATGCCCAGACCACGCAAGCACCAGTCGTGCAGCACCTGCCCGTCCGAGCAGTCCAACGGACCACTCAGTTTCAGGTGCACGAGCTCGCTGCCCTCGCCCTTGGATAGGCGAAAAGCCCAACCCCGGGTTTGCGAGGCGTCGCTGGACAGCGTGAGGCAATCAAAACGGTTCAGGTCCTGCGGGTGCTGTGGGCGGCCATGGCGTTGCAGGTAGTCGGGCGTGGCCACGCACAGGCGGCGGTTGTCAGCCAGCCGCACGCTGACCAGCGACGAGTCGGGCAGGTCGCCGACGCGCACCGCGCAGTCCACGGCTTCACCGGTCAGGTCCACCACGCGGTCGCTCAGGTTCAGGGAGATCGTGACCTCTGGGTGCAATTCGCGAAAGCGTGGCACCAGCGGCGCCACATGCCTTCGGCCAAAGCCGGCCGGCGCGGTGATACGCAGGTGACCGCTGGCCTTCACGCCACCGGCTGACACGCTGGCCTCGGCATTGGACAAGTCGGAAAGCAAGCGTTGGCAGTCTTCCAGAAAGGCGCTGCCCTCGTGCGTGAGCGTGATACGCCGTGTCGTGCGGACCAGCAGCTTGACCCCCAGACGCTCTTCGAGCGCGTCGACTCGGCGCCCCATGATGGCCGGCGCCACGCCCTCGGCCAGCGCTGCGGCCGTCAAGCTGCCGCGGGTGGCGACGGAGACGAACGATTCGAGCTGCTTGAGCTTGTCCATGGGCGGCCATTATGGCGTTGTAACCCCGGACCCGAACGGGCATTTTCCATGCCTGGGGCGATGTTATAAGAGAGCCCATCGCTACTTTGAGTCGCTGGCCGTGAGGCTGGCGCCACCCTGCCATGACACAGCATGCCATCACTGCGACCGACGTCCTGCGCCAAGCCGAACGGGTCGGTTGGACCCTCTCCGACACCCGCGCCGCTGAGATCGCCGAACTCGCCGCACCCGCCTACGCGGCACTGGCGCGGGCCGCCACCCGGCTTGATTTCGACGTCGACACCCACTCGCTGTTGCCGGCGCTGGCGCAGAACCGTGCGGCCTCGCCACCGCCCGGCGGCCCCATTCCCGCGGCACCAGCGACGGGGATGGCGTCGACTTTGCAGGCCAGTTTGGTGGAGGCCGCGCGGGCCCTGCGGGAAGGCCGCGTGACATCGGTTGCCTTGACGACAGCGGCCATTGCCGCGGCCAAGGCCACGCAGGCGCGACTCAACGCCTTTGTGCGGCTGGACGAGGCCACGGCCCTGGCCGCTGCGCGCCAGTGCGACGAGGACTTGGCCCGCGGCCACTTGCGCGGCCCCCTGCACGGGGTGCCCTTGGCCCACAAGGACATGTTTTACCGCCAGGGTCTGGTATCAAGCTGCGGCAGCAAGATCCGCCAGCACTGGGTCGCGCCCAGCACCGCCTGCGTGCTGGAGCGTCTGGATGCGGCCGGTGCTGTGCAGATCGGCACCCTGAACATGACCGAGTTTGCTTACGGGCCGACCGGACAGCACGCGTTTCTGGGCGATGCGCGCAACCCCTGGAACACTGACTACATCACTGGCGGCTCCTCCAGCGGCTCGGGCGCGGCGGTCGCGGCGCGCGTGGTGTATGGCGCGCTGGGCTCGGACACCGCCGGCTCGGTCCGCTTGCCGGCGGCCATCTGCGGCCTGGTCGGCATGAAGACCACCTTCGGCCTGGTGTCCCGCGCCGGTGCCATGCCGCTGTCACAGTCGCTCGACACCGTAGGCCCCCTCACACGCACCGTGGCGGACAACGCCCTGCTGCTGTCGGTGCTGGCCGGCCACGACCCGCGCGACCCTTCCACCGCAGCCGGCTTGGCCCCGGATTACAGCCAGCAGTTGCAAGGTCCTGTCCACGGCTTGCGTATCGGTATCCCCAAAGGCTATTTCGACCGGGGTGTTGAGCCGGAGGTGGCGGCCTGCCTGGCGCGGGCCAGCGCCGTCTTGGCCGGACTTGGTCTGAGCATTGTCGAGGTTGAGATGCCAGACCTGGATGCGGTCAACGCCGTCGGCCTGATGCTGACCTGGGGCGACGTGCTCACCATCCATGGCCCCTGGATGCGCGACTGCCCGGAGCAGTACACGCCACAGACCCGGGGTCGGATCCAGGGCACGCTGGCTGTGACGGCTCAGGCTTATGCCAACGCGCAGCGGCTGCGCGGGCCGCTGCTGCACGAGTTCTGCGCCAGGGTATTCAGCCAGTGCGATGCGGTGCTGGCGCCAGTGCTGCCGTTCGAGGTGCCACGCCTGTCCGAGGTGGACGTGTCAGGCGGGGCCAACACGCAGCGCATACTCAACGAGATCACACGCCTGATGCGGCCGGTCAATGTGCTGGGCTTGCCGGCTTTGGCGGTGCCTGGCGGCGCCACCGCCAATGGCCTGCCCTGCGGCCTGCAGCTGATTGGCCGGCCGTTTTCCGAGGCCATGCTGTACCGCATCGGCCAGGGCTACGAGAAGGCCACCGGCTTTCCTGACTGGGCGCCGCCCGCGCCGACCCAGGCCGGCTGAGCGCGCCATACCGCGCACGCCGCGCCAAGTGGGGGCGTGACGGCTCTCCATATTTGCTCCACAGTTGGGCGGCACAGTGCGTCAACCACGGCACCGTGAGCCGTGGGTCAACTGGAGAGTTCCATGTCCAAGACCCTGACACTTACCCTGATGCGGCGCACCGGCGCCGGTGCCCTGCTGAGCCTGAGCCTGTGGCTGAGTGCCTGTGGCGGCGGCAGCACGGCGTCCCCCACGGCCGCTCCCGTTTTGGCCGATCCGGTGGCCATCGCTCAGGCGGCGGCAGACGACCGTGTCGCATTGGGCCAGCAGATCTTCACCGACGCCAACCTGTCAGAGCCGCGCGGTACGCCCTGCGCGGCCTGCCACCAGGCCACCATGGGCTTTGCCGGCAACCACGGCGGACGCAACGGCGTGGCCGTGGGCAGCAAGCCGGGCTCGATTGGTTCGCGCAACGCCATGACCAACAGCTACCTCGGCCTGGTTCCGGCGCCGCTGAGCTTCGTCACCACCAACGGCGAGACCGAGGCGGTGGGCGGCCTGTTCTGGGACGGCCGCGCTGATTCGGCTGAGCTGCAGGCACTGGGCCCGCTGCTCAACCCGCTGGAGATGAACAATACCGATCGCCAAAGCGTGGTCAACAAAATTGCGGCATCCAGCTACGCCCCCCTGTTCAAACAGGCTTTTGGCGCCAACATCTTTGCCGATACCGATGCTGCATTCACCTCGATCGGCGTGGCGATTGCCGCCTTCGAGCGGGCAAGGCTGCAACCCTTCAGTTCCAAATACGACGCGATGGTGCGGGGGCAGGCCACGCTCAGCCCAGCCGAGGCGCGCGGCATGGCCCTGTTCATGGACCCGGCCAAGGCCAACTGTGCCGGCTGTCACCTGATGAACCCGAGCAGCGGCAAGCCGGAGGATTCGGCCTTCTCGGAATTCACCTATTACGCCACCGGCATTCCGCGCAACCCGGCGATTCCGAAGAACGGCAACCCGGCGTTTTTTGACCTCGGCCTGTGTGGCCCGGATCGCGCACCGCCCACCCTGCCAGGCACGGTAGCGCCGGGCGTGACGATCGACAATTTTTGCGGCAAATTCCGCATGCCGACATTGCGCAACGTGGCCGAACGCCCGGCCTTCATGCACAACGGTTTCTTCAAGAACCTGACCGATGTGTTGCGTTTTTACTCAACCCGCAACAGCAACCCCCAGTTCTGGTACGGGCAGTCCGTCAGCAACGACCTGCCCGCGCAGTACCTGGGCAACATCGAGACGGTGAAGGCGCCGTTCAACAGGGCCGCCAGTGCAGGTGCGGCGCTGACTGAGCCCGAAATCAGTGACATCGTCGCCTTTTTGCACACCCTGAGCGATGGCTTCCGGGCGCCTTGAGGGGCTGCCCGATGCAGATTCGCCCGGCCAAATACGCCTTTTTGAGTTGCATCAAGGGCCTTTGCCACGCAACGCCTACCTTTGACACAGCCCGGCTGGTCGGCCATGGCTGACCGGGGGGGCGAGGCAAAGGAGCACGATGGATTTCAAGTTGGTTGATGAAGCGATGGCCTTGGTGCGCCAGCACAGCAGCAGCGATGGCAGGGTGCCGCCCTGGAACCGCTACCAACAACTGGTGACAGAGCACTTGCGCGATGACTTCAATCCGAGGCCCAAGATGCCGCCTGAGTACTACTATGCCTACCTGCGCGCCAAGGGACTCAAGCACGCCGAATCACTCCGAACCATGGGCCTTGAGCCAGAAGACACAGCCGCCGGCAACAACAAAAGGCCTTTCTGGAAATTTTGGTGAGTCGGCCGGGTTAGGGTTGCCGAATAAGATAGGCCGCATGCGCCTGCGGATCGCCCACCAACTCTCGCTTATGCTGGCGGCCGCCGTGGTGCTGGCGGTGCTGGCGGTGGGGGGCGTGAGCCTGTGGACACTGCGCAATGGTTTCACGGACTACCTTCGTCTGCGGGATGAGGAACAACTCACCCGTTTGGTAGCCTTGCTGGAACAGCGGGCTGCGGCCGATCCGAGCATGGCCTGGTTGCGTGGCAACCGGGAGGCGCAACGGGCGGTTCTGGATGAGCTGCAGGGCCGGCCGCCCCGGCCCGAACCCGGTCCGCGCGAAGGACCGCCAGAAGAGAACGGCGCCCGTCCACCCGAGCACCGGCCGCCGCGCGGTCCGGGTCGGCCACCGCCAGGACCGCCGCCGGGCCCCGGTGGCAGAGGTGACATCGGAGGTGATATCGGTGACCGCATCGTGGTGCGTGATGCTCAAGGTGCCTGGCTGGCCGGCCGGCGCCAACCGCCGGACCAGCCGCGAACCGCGCGCGAGGTGAAGGTCAACGGGGTTGCCGTGGCCTTTGTCGAATTGAGTGCCGGGCCGGCACCCGAGGGCCTGGATGCACGATTTCTGCAGCGCCAAAGCAGCAGCCTGCTGCTGACAGCACTGGCCACCATCATCGTCACCGCGCTGGCAGGCTGGTGGATTGCGGGGCGCTGGAGCCGCCCACTGCGACAACTGCAGCTGGCCACCCACCGGATCGCGCGTGGGGAGTCCGGTGTGCGTATACCGGTGCCCGGGGCACAGGGAGGCAGCCGCTCAGGCGCGGTGGAAATTGACGACCTGGTGGCCGATGTGAACGCCATGGTGGTGGCGCTGGCCACACTCGAAGACAGCCGACGCCAGTGGATTGCCCAGATTTCGCATGAGCTGCGCACGCCGCTGGCTGTGCTGCGTGGCGAGATGGAGTCGATTGAAGACGGCGCCCGCCAGCCCACGCCAGCCGTCATGACCAGTCTGCGCGAAGAAGTGGCGCAACTGACCCGGCTGGTCGATGACCTGCACACGCTGGCCGTGGCCGACCTGGGCCAGATGCCCTGCCACTTCACGGGCGGCGACGCCAATGCCGCGCTCGAACGGATGGCGCGGCGCTTTGAGACCCGGGCCGGGCAAATGGGCCTGTCGTTGGCCATCGAACCGGCCTCAGGGGCCATTCCAGCCCAGTGGGATTTCGGCAGGATCGAGCAGTTGTTGTCCAACTTGCTGGAGAACAGCCTGCGTTACACCCACGCGCCAGGCCGCATCCGGGTGCGCTGGCGGACCCAAGCCGGCGTGTTGCAATTGCTCGTGGAGGACAGCGCGCCCGGGGTGCCAATGGCGCAGCTGGACAAACTGTTTGACCCGCTGTTTCGCGGTGACGCGGCGCGCAGCCGCACGGGGCAACACGGCAGTGGGCTGGGCCTGTCCATTGTGCGCGCCATCGTTCGGGCCCACCGCGGCCAGGTGTTGGCCAGCGCCTGCGCGCTGGGCGGGCTGGCGATCCAGGTGGAACTGCCCCTACAGCCGCAGCAACTCGAACGCAGAAAGCGCAGCGCATGACCACGCCCGACCCATCCCGGCGAATCCTGATCGTGGAGGATGACGCCAAAATAGCCGATATGTTGGCCAATTACCTTCAGATGCATGGTTTTGCCACCGATTGGTGCGCCGATGGCCAGGAGGCACTGGCGCGGGTACGCCAGCAGGTGCCAGCCCTGCTGCTGCTGGATCTGATGCTGCCCGGGCTCGACGGCCTCGCAGTGTGCACAGCGGTTCGGGCGTTTTCCAGCGTGCCCATCATCATGGTCACGGCGCGGGTCGAAGAAATTGACCGGCTGCTTGGCCTGGACACCGGCGCTGACGACTATGTGTGCAAACCTTTCAGCCCACGCGAGGTGGTGGCCCGCATCAAGGCCCTGCTCCGGCGCAGCGAGGGTGCGCTGGCGCGGCCAGCCGCGGCGGCGACCTTTGGCATTGACGAGGCACGCCAACAGATCAGCTGGCGAGGCCAGTCGCTACCGCTGACGCCCGTCGAATTTCGACTGATGCGGCTGCTGATGTCACGCCCGGGCCAGGTATTTGCCCGCGCCCGACTGCTGGACACGGTGCACGAAGACCAGCGCGACGTCAGCGACCGGGCCATCGACAGCCACATCAAGAACCTGCGCCGCAAGCTCGAGCAAGCCGGTACTGGCGACGCCGGCATCAGCTCGGTCTATGGCGTCGGCTACCGCTTTGACGAGGCTTGAGCCGAGGATGACGATTTCTGACTGTCATCCCCGTGGTAACGGGGATCCATGGCAGCCGCCTTAGGCCACCACCCGGCGCGCCTGAAAGTCGGCCACCTGGTCGGTGTTGTAGCCCAGCGCGGCCAGCAGTTCGGCGCTGTGCTGGCCACGGGTTGGCGGCTGCAGCCGCACGCCCAGACGCTGGCCAGCCATGGTGAAAGGAAACAGTGCAGCGCCCACCTGCTGACCAGCCCGCTCGCCGTCAGGCAAAGTGATGTCGGCCAGGCCGCCGGTGGCCAGCAAGTGCTCATCCTGGTACAGCTCTTCGGGCCGGCGAATTGGCGCAAAGGGCAGGCCGACACGCTCGAACAGGGCGGCCAGATCGGCCGCGCGCCATTGGGCCAGCCGCTCGCGCAACGCCGGCATCAGGCTGGCCCGGCCCTGCACCCGCAGGTTGTTGCTGGCGTATTGCGGCAAATCGCGCAAGTCAGCCAGGCCCAGGGCATCGCAAAAGGTGAGCCATTGGGCGTCGCTGACCGCTGCCAAAAAGATCTGCTCACCGTCCTTGACGGTGAAGATGTCGTAAATACCCCAGGCTGAAATACGGTCAGGCATGGGCGCTGCCGCGCGGCCGGTGATGGCGTACTGCAGCATGTGCTGGCCCACCAGAAACACATTGTTTTCATAGAGCGCGGTCTGCACCTCCTGGCCGCGACCGGTGATGCCGCGCTGGATCAGCGCCCCCATGGCCCCGATGGCGCCAAACATGCCGCCCATGATGTCGTTGACGCTGCTGCCGGCGCGCAGCGGGTCACCCGGGCGGCCGGTCATGTAGGCCAGACCACCCATCATCTGCACCACCTCGTCCAGAGCGGTGCGGTGGTCGTAAGGTCCGGGCAGAAAACCTTTGTGACTGACGTAAATCAGGCGCGGGTCGGATTGGCTGAGCGAGGCGTAATCGAGCCCGTACTTGGCCATGGTGCCGGGCTTGAAGTTTTCAGCCACCACATCGGCCGTGCCGGCGAGCCGACGCGCCAGCGCCGCGCCTTCGGGCTGGTGCAGGTCGATGGCAATGCTTTTTTTATTGCGGTTGAACATCGGGAAGAAACCGGCACCGGCGCCCAGCAAATGCCGGGTGCGGTCGCCCTCAATCGGCTCCACCTTGATCACCTCGGCCCCCAAATCGGCCAGCACCATGCCACAGGTGGGGCCCATCACCATGTGGGTGAACTCCACCACGCGCAGGCCGGTCAGCGGCAGCGCGGGATCAGGGTTGGGTGCAGTTGACATAGCGAGATTGTGCAACGGCGCGGACGGCGTGGCACAGTCGGTAGCGCACGGATTACATTCATTTTTGTCATTGATTATTGAATTTTTGTGAAGTTAATTATTGTCAAGGTATGCAATACAGTGGGGTCCGTATGAAACACCCCTCCACTCCACCCGACAAACGCCCGGCACCGGCTGCCGCTCCCCAGGCGGTGTTGTTTGACGCCTATGGCACCTTGTTCGACGTCTACAGTGTGGCGCTGGCGGCCGAGCAGCTGTTCCCCGGTCAGGGCCAGGCGCTGAGCCTGCTGTGGCGCGACAAACAGATTGAGTACACCCGGCTGGTGACCACCAGCAACCACGGCGAGCATTACCGTCCTTTTTGGGAGCTGACCCATGCCGCCCTGGTATTTGCTATTAAAAAACTAGCTGCAAGCTCAATAAACACGGTGCCTGAAGCCAGTTTTGACCAAAATTTTGGTGCGGCGGTCGAGCGCCTGATGAACCAGTACCGCAGCCTCAGCGCCTTCCCGGAAAACCGCGAGGTGCTGAGCGAGCTGCAGCGGCGCGGCATTCCAACCGGCATCCTCAGCAACGGCGACCCGGCGATGCTGCAGCTGGCAGTCAAGTCGGCCGGACTGGACGGGCTGCTGACCCACCTCATCAGCGTCGACCCGATCCGCAAATACAAGACCCACCCGGAGGCCTATGCGCTGGGCGAACAGGCCACGGGCCTGCCGGCTGGGCGCATCGCCTTTGTCAGCAGCAACGCCTGGGACGCGCTGGCCGCCACTTGGTACGGCTACCAGACGCTGTGGGTCAACCGCTACCAGCAGCCGTTTGAAGAGCTCGGCACCCTGCCCACCCGCACCGGCAGCAACCTGCGCGCGGTGCTCGATTTTTTTCCGTCTCCAGCCCTGAACGAGGTTTGACCCCATGACCGACCGCACCCCCGCCCATCGCCTTCAAGTGGCCACCGAACTGCACCGCTTCATTGAAGACCGTGTACTGCCCGGCACCGGCATCCGCCCGGCCAAGTTCTGGAAGGGCTTTGACGCCATCGTGGCCGACCTGGCACCCAAAAACCTGGCCCTGCTGGCCGAGCGCGACCGCTTGCAGACCGAGCTGGACGCCTGGCACAGTGCCCACCCCGGCCCGATCCAGGACATGCCGGTCTACCGCGCCTTTCTGGCGCGCATCGGCTACCTGGTGCCCGAGCCGGGCAAGGTGAAGATCAGCACCTCGAAGGTCGACGCCGAACTGGCCAAGCAGGCCGGCCCGCAGTTGGTGGTGCCGGTGCTCAATGCCCGCTACGCCCTCAATGCCGCCAATGCCCGCTGGGGCAGCCTGTACGACGCGCTGTATGGCACTGACGTGATCAGCGAAGCCGAGGGCTGTGAGAAGGGCCGGGGCTACAACCCCAAACGCGGCGCCAAAGTGATCGAATACGCCCGCCATGTGCTGGACCGCACCGCGCCGCTGCGCAAGGGCTCGCACCTGGATTCAGTCGGCTACCGCATCAAGGACGGCAAACTGTCGGTCAGGCTCCAGGACGGCAGCAACACCAGCCTGGCAGATGCCAGTCAGTTGGTCGGCTACCAGGGCGAGGCCAAGAGCCCATCGGCCGTGCTGCTGGTGCACCACGGCCTGCACCTGGACATCCGCATTGACCGCGCTACGCCCATCGGCGCTACCGACCCGGCCGGCGTGTGCGACCTGGTGCTGGAGGCCGCCCTGTCCACCATCCTCGACCTGGAAGACTCGGTGGCGGTGGTGGACGCGCAAGACAAGGTGCTGGCCTACAGCAACTGGCTCGGCATCTTGCAGGGCACGCTGACCGAGTCGTTCGAGAAGGGCGGCCAAACGCTGACGCGCGGCCTGAACCCGGACCGTCTTTACACCCCGCCCACAGGCAAGGGCAAGCCGGTGCGTCTGCACGGCCGCTCGCTGATGTTTGTGCGCAATGTCGGTCACCTGATGACCAACCCGGCCATCCTGTACACGGCCAAAGACGGCCAGCAGCGCGAGATTCCCGAGGGGATTCTGGACGCGGTGGTGACCACCACCATCGCGCTGCACGACCTCAAACGCACGGCCAAAGACGCCATCCGCAACTCGCGCCAGGGTTCGGTCTACATCGTCAAGCCCAAGATGCACGGCCCGGCCGAGGTGGCCTTTGCCGCCGAGCTTTTCTCGCGCGTGGAAAAACTGCTGGGCCTGCCGGACAGCACGGTCAAGCTCGGCATCATGGACGAAGAGCGCCGCACCAGCGTCAACCTGCAGGCCTGCATTGCTGCCGCCGCCAGCCGCGTGGCCTTCATCAACACCGGCTTCCTGGACCGCACCGGCGACGAGATGCACAGCGCCATGCAGGCCGGCCCCATGATCCGCAAGGGCGACATGAAGAGCAGCGCCTGGATCCAGGCCTACGAGCGCAACAACGTGCTGGTGGGCCTGGCCTGCGGGCTGCGCGGCAAGGCGCAAATTGGCAAAGGCATGTGGGCCATGCCCGACCTCATGAAGGCCATGCTGGAGCAAAAAATTGGCCACCCCAAAGCCGGCGCCAACACCGCCTGGGTGCCCAGCC
>Ga0114980_10001422_pt1 | contig 17162 bp, 12 predicted proteins | sample S_140806_EF_Meta_FD_87018 | JGI IMG/M metagenome (GOLD analysis project Ga0114980, IMG submission 87018) | Freshwater microbial communities from Lake Simoncouche, Canada to study carbon cycling - S_140806_EF_MetaG | ecosystem: Environmental > Aquatic > Freshwater > Lake | place: Lake...
ATACGGATGCACGAATAAAATGTAGAGGTTCACGTTCGGCCCGAGGAGCGTGTGTGTCTGCATGTCATGCGAGACTCTCGCTGAGAAAACGTGGTAGTGCACGAAACAAAGGGTGTAGAACAAAACGATTCGCACATGCACTTCCAAAGGCTTCATGTCGTATGCCGTGCTGGGCATGTGAAGCAGCACAGACACCAGGATCAGTAGCATCCTAAGCCACACATACGAGGAGTACACTCGCATCATGCTGCATGTGTAGTGCACTACGCAGACGCACGCCCAGAAGGTGTCCAAGGCGACGTGCACCTTGTCTGGAATCGCAAAGACATTCTCCCGTTCAGCCGTCGTGAGCATGAACGCAACCGGCACGAGATGCATGCCGACGGCGCTGCTGTGCGTCGAGGAATGAAAAAGCAAATCAACGTACACAATCAGGAAAATCAGCGTCAGGAAAACGTGGCCAGACATCAGGCTGCGAATCTGCAGTGCCAGTGCTGCGAACAGCACGGCACGAGCGATCATTTCCGCAAACGGTATGTACGACTGCACCAGACGGAAATCAGTCTTCTGCACCCCCGATTCACCCCGCTGTATCATGCAACTCGAAGCAAATTGCTTTATAATTTTCAGGTAAAATTTAAATTACATGGATCGCAGTGGGCGGCCTTTCATACAGATTGAGCATGCCCTTCCCTTGCCGGATGCACGAGCATCCCGGGAAGCTGTTGCCCAAATGGCCCACGCAGCGAACCTCCTCCCTCCCGATGTTCTGCCGGTCTATCACCAAGTTGCCGTGATAGGCCAGCGATGGGATCTCCGTCGTGCTGTTTTGCATGTACGTCGCTGCTGGGATTTTGTTGTTCGACGTCCACAGATAACCGGCACCTTCCTGATACTTTCTAAAAAGACTTTCTATCAGTTTTTTCATGGCGGCCTTCTGGATTGGAAAATCACTGTCGTCGTTGTAATAATGCACAAGTTGATACGCGAAGTCGTGCTGTCTGTTCCTGTCAAGTATCTCGGAACCCTCTGCGTCGGTCCCGACACTTTGTGGAGCAGCCAGCTCTCCAAGGAAAGTGCCAAGAATGACCGGATTGGGCACTTCGAACGCCGGTTTCTGCATGCAGTGTATGAAATACGCATAATCTTTCAAGTATTCTTTTTCGGTTTGGAAATTTGAATAGTTTGATTTGAGTGTTTTCCAAACTGGTTCTACTCCTATCAATAAAGGAGTTCTTGCTTCAGTATATGTGAAAGTAGCACCATTTTTTTGAAGAGTCCAAGTAGTATGATCAGAAACCAAGTTGCCTATAACAAATCCATGTGTAATGAATACACAATACTGTACGAAATTCGAGTCATCACCTGGGATTGATCCTTTGAGGTTTTTGATTTGATCTACTTTAGCACTCTGTGGATTATCATTAATTGTCCACCTTAACATCATCACAATCAATATACTCTTCAATGCATCTGAAAAGTTTTTAGATTTGATGTTTAGATCTATACATACACTTTTAAGATGTGTCAGAATATTATTGATTGTTTGAGGAAGTATCGGTTCGATGTCTGAAACCAAAGTGTGATGAGCACATTTGAGAATACGTTGATATAAAATTGTCGGGTCCTCATTTGGTCGTAGTTCCTGATACGTCTTCACGCATGAAGTTATAACATTACTGATATCTACCGCCCAATCAGAGATTTTTGTTTTACTGGTATTTATTGTCGTTGGATTTGCGGAATTATTCTTTTCCTGTGCAATGAGTCTCTCAACATCGGTAGTGGGTAGTGCTCCTAGTGAATCATAAATTTTTACAATCATTTTTTTGTAAAATTGAAGTTCTGGCGTTTTCAGATCCGTCGACTGACGCTTGTCAGGATCACACAAGAAAATGTCCAGCATCATGTTTATCAGCCCATTTCCAATCGGCCGGGCGGGAAGGTACCGCGGGAAATGCAAGGCAATCACACTTTTGCCCTTGAAGCCCGGTTCGTTGTTGTATGTGTCTTTTGTGTAGGCGTCAAGTTCTGAGAGTTTGACGATATCCGTGTCCATTCCACCACCGTACCCGTCGAAGGCAACGTCGAACATGCGTATCAGGTTGCGCTCGTTCGTCACAATCGCGCGCTCGTGGTACTTGTAGCTCATGCCCCAGATACCGTGTTGCGCGTCATCGTAGCAGGCCAGCTCCGTCTGTCCCCAAAACGTGGCGCCGAGCTCCTGCGTGCCGCCTCGCCCTGCAATGACAGTCAGCATTTCATGCTCAATATTGGGTCGTATGAGGAGGCAGTAGCCGTCCTGTAGCAAAGACATCATCATATTGTCTTTGTTAGGGAATGGTGCAAAGTACGCGTCTGTAAGTGCTTGCATTCGACTAAAATCTTGATTATCCAACCCCGACGCCTTGAGTGCGTGTGTCCTGTCAAACGTCACCATCATATCCTTCTTCTGGTTGTAAATTTGGTAGGAGTTGACACCGCCCAGGGGGATCCAATAGTACTCTGCCACGCGCACCCTGCGCTTGAGCACATTCCTCGGCTTCCGTCCGGGCTCCAGCGAGAATTTCTGCGAGTGGATGATGCTGAGCCCGCGGTACGACGGGAGGTCCGGGCCCTGCGCGAGCCGCTTGAGCCCGTCCGGGCCGTTGGTGATATAATTCGTGCGCTCCGGGTTCATCTGGAGCTGCGCCGTGAGGTCGCTCGGACAGAGCAGGAACGTCGGGGGCTGGCTGCCCCACGTCTTGAGGTGGTTCTTCGCGTCCTCAATGAGAATATCGAGCGCATTCGGCATCTTCTGCATGACGCCAAACATGTCGACGTACCGCCTCGCGACGTCGTAGAGGCTGTCGTTCTCCGAGTAGTACTTCTCGTTGATCGTCTTCTGGTACGACTGCGCCTGCAGCAGCGCGACGTGCACGTCGAGGTCGTTGGTCAGCTGGATCGAGCCGACGAGCTGCTTCAATTGATTCTGGAAGTTGGCCATGCCGGCCGCCGACGCGAGGAAGTTGTGCTCCATGACGATGGCGAGACCCTGGCGCACGGCGTACCCCGCGTGGCTCGTCTTGCTCTGCGTGAGCACTCGAGCCGCAGACTCGTACGGGACGCGCGACGCCATGCCCTCGTCGAAGCTGTACACGTTCCACTTGATTTTCTGGTCGGGCGAGTCCAGGTAGACGTACGGCAAGATGTTGCGCGTGAACGGACTGTTCGTCGCGTCGGTGATCAGGCCGTCGATGCGGTCGGTGAGGTACTCGTTGCGCCCCTTGAGATTATCCGGCAGGTGCCAGCGCTGGTGGCGCTTGTGCCGCTGCGGGTCGTGCTTGATGTCTCGCCCGGCCGGTCCGAAGATGGCTTCGTACGAGTCGATGAGCCTCTCCGAGTCCGTGCTCCGGTACGTGTTCCCGCTGAAATTCCCAGTCGGATCGTTGGCGACCATCGAATCTCGGGAAGTTCTCGCGGCCTGACTGTGACCCGACACGACACTCGAATTTCCAGCAAAGGACATGCGTTCGTTCTCATAGTCGTTTATACTCTCAAGACGTGATATTAATTATTTTCATGTATTTCCCTGGTACGTTTTGTGGTCCATGCAATACAGCTTTTTTTGACCATCATCCGGCAGGTCGAAGTCTCGCTGCCTCAGGGCCGCCACAAGATTCGAGATTGCGTCTTGCAGCTGCTTCTGGAGTATGTTCTGCTGTTTCGTGCTCGGGAACGCCCCGGGCTTGTCGCACACTTCCTGCAGCTTCCAGATCTTGCCTGCGATCACGCACATGTACTCGGACAGTTCTGTGTTGCGGAAGTAAAAGCGCGTGACCGCCTGTGCGATCGGGAGGCTTTTGCCTGTGTCTTCCGTCGCTCTGTCCAAGTACGCTCCTTTCAGCCACGCACGCACAGCGTCGGGAGAGACGGCCGGCGCGTGGGCTTCGAAGATTCTCTCGGTTTTCTGGACCGCTTCCTGCATGACCGCCAAGACGTACTCGGAGATATCATACACGCTCGTCGTCAGATCCCGGTATTGCTCCTCCCACTTTTCCTTGAACTTCATCAGCCATTTGCAGACCGTGACGTCGTCGTTGATTTGGAGTAGCGACTCCTCGTGCTTGGCTATCATTTTCTCCATCAAATTGGTCATGACCTTCTCGACCGTTGCAGAATTCATGAGGAATCCGCATTGTTTCGCAGGATCAACTACGTAGCATTTCCAGTAGGCCTCGCTCGGGTTCCCGTTTGCATCAGACATCCGTATGCACGCATACGACGCGATGCTCGTCGCTGCGTAGCTGTCCAGGACCCGCACGGCTTCCGGGTGTTGCTTTGCGTCGTAGACTTCGGCGACATGCTTCATGTCATGCACGTTGAATATCTTCACTGAGTTCGCTTGCACGACGTTCGCGACAACCTGCGCCTGCGCCATGTACAGATCGGCAATATGCGTAAATAAGTAATTACGCACACTTTTATTTTAAACCACCGGCGCGATCCGCACATGTCTCCGCTCGCCGTCCAGAAGTTACGCACTACCATCGCGCTCGTCTTCAACACCGAGCGGTACGGCGGCAAGCTCATCCAGCGCGACGACAGCACGCTCATGCTCAAGGACTACCGCTGCATGAGCGTGCAGCTCCTCCATTTGATCCAGGAGCAGTTCCCGCAAGTGGACATCACGGTCCAGGCGCACGAGGACAGCACCTCCGGCTTCGTGATGCTCTTTGTCATGCGCGACAGTCCAAGTGTACTGCGCAGCTCCACGTTTGCACAAGCGGTCATGTTCTCTTGCATTTTGACCGTGGCCTTAACACACGAATTAATTTACAGTGCATTTTTGCTCGTCTGGATATAAAAGAGTAGTGTCAATAGGTTATGGACTCAACGTTAAATTTTATCCGTAAAATTTTCACACCAACCGAGAATAGAATCAAAATGTTGGCCGTGTTTGGTATTGTTATATTTGCGGCGATATTACCCGGTGCCAAATTTGGAGATAATAGAATAAAGTATAAAGATTCCAGCACGAATGTCGAAATTACGCGTGTCCTGCCATTCTCAAATCACGCGTACGAGAACGGAAATCATCATAGTATTATCGGTCCATTCTTGAGTAAGATCAGATTCAGACCAGACGACATAGCGATAAATTTCAAAAGTGGATATGCTACAAACCAGAAACAGTCGGCTTGTCACTTCAACTTAACAGCTATCAAAGCCCAGGATGAAAAAAAGAAGCTTGCTATCAGGGAAGAGAAATGCAAAATAATGCGAGTACCGGACGATTTGCATCTCGGACACGTACATTCGGCATGGTCTGTGCTCGGGGCACAGAATAATTATAATCTGATCAAGCACATTTGTTTTATACTGATAGTGTTCCTGTTATTCTCGTTATTTGAAGAGATGATTTATTCTTATCCTAAAGATCAGTCAGGAAAAGAAGAACATCATAGTATTCGACACCATCACCATTTTGTTCGAAGTGTTTTGCTCATACTTGCGATTATATTATTCGGTGTGGATGTGCTTTTCGATATTGATGGTGATAACATATCTGAAGTTCAAGACTACAAGAGTACATATGCAATTGGCTCCATCACAACAGGGTTTTCTTTCTGTGTCGTCACTCTGATGATCATGTGTTTCACGTACATGCAGGAACCGTATGATCCAAAGAAGTCTACAGGCGCGAAAGAACCATCCATTGTCGGAAATGTGACCTCAACCCAAGATCAAAACGGAGAAGGAGGAGTTGTATCGGATACAAGAAATCTCCAATTCGGCAAATTCTTCGATTATGAAGATTATATGAACGGTGACCGTGTGTCAAGACCATCGTACAGTGAAAGATCACCTAACTACAAACGACTGTGTGACATCTATTACAACATTCACATGTCGTATCTGACGCTTTTGATCTTCCCGTTGATCGTGATTGTGGTCTTGCATTCCACCAAGACTGTCTTCGTCGATGTGCACATACAGATGATCTTCTTCAGCAGTATTTTTTTCGCATTGCTCGATATATGTCAGGCCCTTGTAACGAGTGTGCTTTCGACGTTTGATTCAACTCATACTATTTTTACGCCCATTGGATACGTCAAGGTTTTTGTCGTGCTGGCGTTTTTGTTGTGCAAGTCTTTTGTATACGCTCCTTCCTTCCAACTGATACTTCTCTATTATGTAAGGACAGACATTTTGCGATGGTTGATTTTCATGCAAATTATTGTGGTCTTAGCCGCGGCTGTTTTCGATCTGGTTTACATAGTCAATCTTTTCACTGAGACGACCTACCTCAACATTAAAAAGGGAGCATTCACGCTTTACATTTTCATTTCGCTCGGGTTACTCTCTGCCGTTTGAATAAACATCGTTTAAATAAATATAAAAAACAATAATATTGCCTCGATAGTGAGCACGAGGAAAATGCATTTCAGTAGTAAGTCTACACTCTTTGTTGTGAGGTACTCCCCGAGAAAAACAGACGGCGGGAGACGCAGGGCGAGTGTGAGAGTTGGGACGGCCAACACGAAAAACGTAATCTGCACGAGCAACAAAGCTTTTGACGTCGACGCGTGCCAACCCGTCGCGATGCTGGCCAGACACCCCGTTGTGACGAGAAGAGCCAGCACGAGCAAGCCCATGACGTCCCTGTGCGTCAAGATACACTGCGTCGCTTCGGCCTTGCCTAGCATGACGTACCGATACTTCTTCCCCGTTTCACATGTCCGTGTCCGTGAAATGACAAGCATTTTGTCTATACTATTTCCGATCCGACGTTTATAGGCATGACCGATGTTTTCCACATTAATCTTGACGACTTGGACATCGCCCGCATACGAATCGGGCGGAATCGCACTTCGGTCGCCGGGGAACGACAGGTCCAGCGCGAACTCGACCAGTACGTCGAGCACAAGAGCCTGATGGCCTTTGTCAAGCTCTGTCGCATTTTCAATCTCGACCCGGTGAATAACTTTAGCTTGCACATCATACTGATTGTCATGTCGAAGCACTCGGACCGCCTGAATCTCATCCAGAAATTCATGCAAAGCTTGCACCAGGAGCAGCAGGACAAGATCCTGATAGACCTCGACGCGGTGTCGTCCTTCGACCACACCGAGAACACGTTCCTGACGAGCATCGGGGATTGGATTGCCCTGTTCCATTACATTCGGCTGTTCTCGCTGTGTGAGACTGACGTACAGGAACTCGAGGGCGACGTGCGTGTCCAGCTCTTCATCAACAGCATGCGCAGCGCGCTGGTGCTGTCGGAGAACATGGATCTGCAGTATATCGTGAAGGCCTTCCTGAGCATCTTCCTGATCAACATCCCCGCGGCGAAAATCCTCGAGCGCGTGATCCTGCAGAACGACCAGTTCATGCGCGACGTCGAGTTGCGAAGTCTGCGGACCGTCACGCATTTCACGGACAACAGCTTGCACATGCCCGCGGAGACCCAAACGGAAAGTATGCTGCTCATCCTGAAGAACATCTACGCGACGCCTGAGTTCTTCAAGACGATCGCGGAGGTCATTGAGGTCTGTGCGCGCGACCACGTCGGGAAGCAGACCAACCACCACAAAAAACTGAGCCTCCGGAGGATGATATCCGAGAAAAGCGTCTCCTCGCACGTGCAGTACATCCACACGTTCGAGACGTGGAGCTCGCAGCAGAAGTTCTCGGTCACCACGAGCATCAACACGCAGCGGCTTTTCTACTTTGCAAAGGCGCAGTGCATGTCGATACCGCAGGCGGTGTATCTCAAGTTCTTTGACAGCGCGCTCGTGGAAAAGGTCGTGGAGGGAACGCTGCACCAGATAGACGTGACGGCTGTCCTGCTCGTGATCAAGAGCCTGCGCGTGTACCACAACAACATCAAGTCCCTGCTCGACTTCCGCACGCAGTGCACGCTCGGCATCAACAACGCCGCGCGGAGCAACCTCACGCAGACCACGGTCCTGCAGCTGTACGTCGCGACGTGGCAGCACGAGAGCATCCGCGAGCAGTGCTGGCAGTCGATCATCGGCGTGTATAACTACACGATCTCGTCGAGCTGTGAGCTGTTCCGGAAGAACAACGTGTTTGAGTACGAGGCTGTGCTGCACTCCCTCGTCAGGTGTTTGCTCGAGTAAAAAAAATAGTGAATCGGCATGTGTACCCGCACAGGGCCCAGCGCATGGCCGAGACGTACCAACTCGACAGGCGCGCATTCACGAAAGCATTCAAGGCCGTGCAGCACGTGCTGATTTGTCGGACGGTCGGCGATGCCACCGTGTACGACGCGTACTTTGAAAAGCAGTGCATGGAAAACAACGCGCACGCGCTCGAGCTCAAGGCCAGCATACAGATTCTCACGCGTCTCGACGACGTTGTGAACGACCTCGTCAAGCGGTACCTGTCCATGACGCACGGCAAGTGCCACATCCTGCTCGAGATCTTGTCGTCGATCGACTCGTTCGAGATCAAGATCTTTCAAGGGTTCGCTGTGTGCGCAATCGACGGCGTGATCGTGCACACGGGACTGTGCGTGAAGGAAAACACACACGACGTGAGCTTTGTGATCGGCATGAAGTACAAGTACTTTTTATTCACATTCTGGCTGGTTAAACACTTCCACAGCGTGTGTCTCAAGCGAATGAACGGGTTCGTAAAGACACGGAAGAAAAGCGATACGCTGCAGGTCGTCATCGAATCGTTCAACGCCAAGTTCAACCAGGACGACGACGTGTACTGCAACGTGTTCTTCTGGGCCTACAACGTCTTGCTCAAGTCCCTGCAGCTGACGGTTGCGAAACTCGAGCTACAAAACAAGAGCGAGGCTTGACCGGACGTGCTCGAGTCGGTCGCCGACGGACATCCCGTTGCACGGCAGCGGGGCGTACGAGGAGTCGAGCAGCGTGCTGTTGATGCACGCGGACATCACGCACTGCAACTCCTCGCACGTGTCCGCACGCACCGACTGGTCCTTGAGATTTTGTGCGGTTCTGATCAGCGAGGTGAGCTTGTGAAGCACCGTGTGCTCGTGGTTAGCGCTGCATATGAAATCGACAAAGACCTGCTGTTTCAGAAGCATGTGCATGATGGTGTTGATCTGGCTGACTACGTCGTCGACCTCACTCGCACTGGGCCCCTGTTTTAGTCGAAGCCGCAACGCGATGAGGCGAGCGATCGCATGCTTCTGCATGACGTATCGAACGCGTTCGCTGAACCGCATACTTTGTTTTTTTTACAAGCTCATGTGTGTGTGTAGTAGCATGATGTCAGTGCTTATGTGGTCCGAGTAAAAGTTGAACTCGCTTTTGCATGTGTTCTTCAGCACGGTACAGACGTGCTCCTTTTGCTTCTTGAGTATGTCGTTGACTGAATTACACTGCACAACGTCAGTCATCGTCAGCAACGGTGTCTTTTGCGCCACGACAAACAGCTGCTTACCACTCTTGTTATCCTGGAAGTTGCCGGGGAGGTGGCTCGAAATGTTGGCCAGACTCGGCATGAAACAAGTTCCGAGGGTGCCGCTCGCCAGAATCAGCTGCATCGACTTGGCATACACCGGCGCGTGTGCCCGTGCGAGCATCCTAAGCAGCCTCTCCTCCTCCTGCTTCAACTCAAAGTGCAGCGACATCATCGGCTGTCCCGTGTTTTGCACGCCAAAGTAATACTGCGTCTCCTTGCATCCGTTCTTCATGCTGTTGAGTATTTCCGCCGGTGTCAGAGGCACGGTCGAGCCGGCCTTCTCCGCCGTCAGCAGGCTATGGCCGCCGACGGCACAGAGCACTTTGTAGAAGTCCTTGGTCCCGTTGCGGTCTGCCGCGTGGCTTGCAGACAGCCCGGAGTTCGACAGCATGTCACCATATATGCTCCCGGTGACATTCCTGACGAGCGACCGCGTCATGCCGTTGAGCGTGCGGGTGTTGCCGAAGCCCACCTGGATCGTGACGTCGAACTGTTCCGCCGGCTCGGTGGCCTCTCGGAAGATGGTCGACGACGTGGACTCCTGCATGCACAGAATGTCGGTGCTGTGCAGGTGTATCTTCACGTCGTTCTCGAGCTCGAGTGTGTGCATTTTGGTCGAGTTCATGCGCACCCTGCAGCAGTGCCCGGACGCGCCAGGTGTGCTCTTGAGTATGAACTGGTCGCGGTCGGGGATTTCGTTGCGGGACAACTGGACCGTCGGCTGTTGCTCGAGCGACACGCCGTACTTGGACGTCAAGTTCGATGCCGTCGCAACGCACACACAGTCCTCGCACAAATACTTTATCAGCTCTTGCACGTGGCGCTGCGTCGCACAGCACGCCAGCAGCGCCTGCTGCGCATCCTGTATTGTGTTATGCAGAACGTTCAGGCTCGCGTCGCTGCACAGGAGCGGCGTGCCGATCATCTGCTTGGCCGTCGTCGTCATTACGACTGCGTGTGCGCTCGCGCTGAGGTAGTTGCGCATGTCCGCCGCAAAGTCCTCGCAGTCTTGCTTCTTGCACAACTCGCACGTCTTCAGCCGCGCCTCGTGCGCCGCCCGGAAGGCCAGTTCCGACTTCTGCAAATCGGCCATGCTGAAGAGCTCTTTGCACATGCCCGACAGGTGCTCGCATGCTTGTATGTCCTCCACGGCCTGTATCGCAGGCGAACCGAGCAGCAGTTGCTCCTCCCCGACGAGGCTCGGGATGACCTGCACTCCGCTCGAGTTGACAAGCCACGAGGCGTCTCCGGTGTACGTGTTGCCAGCCGGCACGATGCTCGTGAGGCAGTTGCAGAAGATCTGCGTCCACAGTTCCGCGTCCTCGTGCGTCCATCGCATGTTCGACAGCTTCTCCGAGATCGCCCTGTACGACAATGGTTCAGTGTTCCCGTCCTTCGTCAGGAACTTCACAGCCGTGGTCAGCAGCATCGCGGCGGACAGAGGCGCATACTTCAAGAGGAAGTCCGGACACTCCTCGCAGCAAACCTTCTTGAAGAACTCCGTCTGCGCGTTGTCCGCCGCCTCGATGTTCATCACGTGGCTCACCAAGTTCGTAGGCATCGACAGTGTTTTGTGCACGTTGTCCTTGTTGTGTGGGTCCAAGAAGTTTGTCAGTGCGCTCATCCGCTCTTCGGAGAACTTGTACAGGCGGTCTTCGACCCGCGTTATCGAGTTGAAGGTCTTGGAGAGCTCCTGAAGCAGCGGCGCGTTCTGGTGGTTCCACATCTCTTGCTGCGGCGTTATGTTTCCCTGCAGTACGATCGTCACTGGGGTCTTGTTGACGTCATTCAACGTCGACGTGATCTTCACGCCGAGACCGGACATGATCTGGTCAAAGTTCACGTATGCGATGCTCGCGACGGAGTGCTGCACGCCCTCCTTGGCCCTGTTGATGTACATGGTCACGGCGAGGCCGAGGTGGTCTTGGGTCTTGATCTCGTACGCGGCTGCCGGAAACTCAAACATGAGCGTTTCTTTCGGCGCGAGCACGAGCTGCTCGAGGGTCATCGGGGTGGTGCACATCGTGGGGTGGATGGAAATGGCCGAGACGTTGAGCAGGGCTGGCGTGCTGTGGCCCCCGACGACGTCGATGTATCCGCGGTTAGCCATGAGATGCGCATCGTTTCGTTCGTTGACCTTGGTTAGTATTTGCATTCGTAACGCTGGCAGCTGTAACACCGGCATGTGCATCCTGCTGTATACGTTTATAGTTTTCGAATGCGTTTTTGGAAAAAAAATCAGGACATGTCAAACGCACCCCATGCGTCCTGGTTCTTGAAGACCACGTCGCGGCCTTCTTCTTGGTACGCTGTGATGTGGCACCCGTTGCGCGCGCCTTTGCGCACGAGCGAAACCTCTACGATTTTCTTCTCCTTGGCTTGCATGTTGCTGTCTGTGTTCTGGATGTCCACGGTGTAGCCCAGCGAGAGATCGAGCGCAAGGCCGTCGCGCACAAAGCCCTGGGCAAGGCACGCGGCCAGCGACGACTTGTTGAGTTCCATGATGCAGTTGAGGTTGCCCTTGTCATCGACGAACGAAGTGAGTACGTGGCCCACCTCCGACCCGGCATGCTCCGTCTTCACGGGGATGCCGCGCATTTTGCTGTCGCTGACCACGCGAGAAATCTCGCTCTGTGTCAGGTACAATCCGTTGTACGTGTCCTGCTCGCCGGTTGGGTTGCAGACACCCATGAGTAGCATGTCGTCGCGTGTCGAGTGTTATATAAAAATTCGCAAAAAAAATCATTTCAGTCTTGCGTATGCCGGCACGAAATGCGGTAATGCTGCTGCCGTCGTCATGGAACCGGCTGAAGCGAAAACGTCTGAGCCTCGTCGAGGACGATTGCCAGGACGTGCACGGACAGGGCGCAAGCAGCGACGTTGACGTGACACACCTCAAGGGCATCATCACGCGGCACATTCAGCATGCAGCGCCGGTGCCGGACGCGCCAGAGGACTGGCAGTGGCTCCTCAGCAAGCTCACGATCGCAAAAATGCTGCAGGGCACGATGCAGCCGACCAAGAACTGCATACCGATCGTCACGCGGAAGTACGAGGAAAGCTTCATGCGCGAGTGCAAGAACGAGCACGAGAAGCCGTGCATCTTCCAGGGGCAGTGCGAGTGCATGAAAATCGACCCGTCGAACGCGTTTGTGGCGGTGCAGTTCAGCTTACCGGACATGCAGGCGCAAGAGCACGGCATGTGCGTGCTGTGCATGCGCAAAACGACACACATCATGTTCTACAACCTGCTGCAGGAGGGCTACAACGTCAACACGGTCATCCAGAAGTACGGCAACATCTGCAACCAGGCCGGCGAGTACCATCCCAGCGCGATGCTCATCTGCCCGCCGAACGGGCCGGTGCACTGCATGCCGATGCCGATCGTCGCGCACCAGCGCAACCGCTACTCCGTCATCACACACCACGGCATCCGCTACATCAAGCAGCACAACGTGTACATGGAGGATTTTCCGAAGCCCCTGTTACCCGAAAAATAACAAAGCACATGTTCAAGGAGTATACATATGCGCAGTCCATCGTAACAGGGGCTATCTTCCAACAAATGGACGACTCGAGGTGTGATCCGGACCTTCGGGCCATCGTCAAGCGACTCTTGCTTGAATCGACCAACAACGAACTCGAAAATCACACCCTCGACAAATACCTGATCGCGTATTTCCTGTCGTGCACCGACGCCGCGATCCTGCAGACGCTGTCGTGGCATCACTTTGTCGTCGCCGATGAATATGTCTTTCGGGCGAAGCACCTCGTGGACATTGGCAGGAACATTCGACAGATCATCCTCGGAGACTTGCAGACGGAATCCTTCACGCGGCTCATCTTCTTCAGTATGCCGTACCTGAAGCACAACCGCCTGAACTTGCCCCCGCTCGAGGAAACGAAGTTCAGTGACCTGCAGAACTGTCTCCGGATCATATACGCCAGCTGCTTCGGCATGCTGCAAAGCAACAGCAAGAAGCCGCCTTGGGCGATGCGTGTGCAGCTGCACGTCTTCATACACCAGCTCTTGGTGAACGCCACGCACAAGGACTTGCACGTCTTCTTCAAGCACCACCTGGCGATCTTGCGGATCAGCCTGATTGAGTATGTGATCTTCTTCATTCGGCAGAACATGTGCATGGAGTACCACATTTTCAAGAAAATATTCAGCATCGACAAGAAGAACAATCTGCAGTTTGACGAGATTCTATGCCTCATCAACAACTTCCGCGTGCAAGCCTACGACGACAATCTCTTGGACACGGCGCGACTCAACGACAAGGCGCTCTTTTCGCTCGACCGTTGCAACCGCATGTGCTCGTGCAAAATGAACCCGTCCAACATTTTCCGGAAGAAGGACGAGCTGGACTCGCAGATGATGGACATCACCAGGAACTTTGACGTTGCCTTTCAGATGCCCAAAGTGCAGAGCCTCTTCCTGATGCATCTGTTGCACACAGACAAGAGTCTGCACGACGTGGCGTGTATGACGGCGATTCAGAGGTCTGTGTTGATGTACCCCCTGCCGTCCATCTTGTACAACGAGCAAATCAAGGCGCTGCGATCGATATACCAGAGACATTCGCTGCAGGCAATCTACACAACCCGCTGCTCCATATGTCTCATGTGTGGGCTGAAGCACGGCATGTTGGATGACAAGATGCGCATCCAAGATCACGACACCATTTTTTGCTCCGGGTGCAACTCGTCTGCGTACGTCATCACCGTCAACACGCTCGGCATGCTGCTCAACATTCGCGGCGTGCTCCTCTTCTGGTGCCCTTGCTGCACCATTGTGCACAAGTGGCTCGGGACGGGGTATGACTGCACCGCATGCGCGTACACGAGGAAGTTCGAATCACGCGAGATCAAGGAGTGTTTATTATGCAAGAAGAGAAACAGCATACAGGATGTCGAGATTTTAAACGCTGATCTGGGATTCCTGTGCACCGTTACCTTATGCTACAAGCACAGGCCGTGGGACTACCAGCTCAAGTGGGTGTGTGACCTCGACTCGCTCAAGGAAGCGCTCAAGACCAAGCGGAACGCGAAGCCGCTATATTGATTGCCCCGGAAGCAGGCGGTACTCGATCGCCACCGTGGCCGGAAACTGTAGCTTTGCGTTGGCGACGTTGAACCCGACACAATCTTTGTTTTGTCCTAATTTTACATACCGCACAGGAAGATTGTTTTGGCCCTTCCTGTAGAAATGTATGAGGATGCAGACGACCAGCACAAGCACCCCGAGAGCCATGGCAAACCAGTATGCTGAAGTCTCTTGCGCGACTTTCTCGGCGACCTCTATGATAACCTTGGCCTTGCACTCGAGCTTCTTCGTGAAGGCGTCCGGGATGGGGTACTCGCCATCGTCGCATCTGCTGAGGGCGGTGCCTGCGGCGTTGAAGTAGCCCGGCGTGAGGTCTACCTGTTGCATGACGATGCGGTACCCGTTCGCGTCCGTTATGGTCTGGATTGCATTCTTGGTGTCGTTGATGAAGTTATTGACCTTCACGTACGTCGGGTTGTCGTTGAGGCCTATCTGGAACAGGGCCGTGAAGAAGCGCTCGACGGTCAAGTCGTACAGCAGTCTGCGGCGGCTCGAACTTGAGTTATACGTGTTTACTCGCGTGCTGGCGTTTGTCACGTTCGTGTCTGTAACATTACCGATGTCCTCGTTTTTTTTGTATATGATAATTGTAATAAACTCTTTTGAAAAGTTGAGATACGAGCTGAAGCTCTCCAAAAGTATGTTCTGTAGCTCCGAGTCCCTGAAGTCGCCCTGCGGCAGCTGCAGCACGCCTGTGACGTTGAGGTACACCGACTCGGTTGGCGTGCACGTGCCGTTGAAGAACACGAACGCGGTGTTGCAGGAACAGCTGGTATGGCTATCTTTTGTCACGGAAGACAACGGGCAGAGCGAGCACTGTGTCGCGGCGGTGCCGGAGAACGTGTTATTTCTGCAGGTGTCGCATTCCATGTCCCCCCCCACAGTTTTGACTTTGCCCGGGCCGCACCCGACGCATTTCCCGGCGCTTCGCGTGTACCCGGCGGCACACACGCACGCTGTGGCGATGCTGATTTCGTTCCTGGCGCACAAGACGATCGTGCCCTCGTTGAGCGAGATCGGGAGAGTCGTGCGCTCCACATCTTGCAGCATCGGCAAATCAATTGTCTTGTTGACGACACTGGCGAACGCTTGTGCGCTTTCAGACAAGATTATGATGTCTGTTCTGTATCCCGACTGCTGCAGCAGGTTCCTCGAAGCGGCAGTGAAGATGACCTGCACCAAGCTCTCGGAAATGTTGTACTGCGAAGCGATGCTGCTCGTGATCTGCTGTACCAACGAGTCTATAGCCGAAGAAGTGTTGGTAATATTCGATGTCTCCAAGTTGATGAAGCCGCTGAGCCTGACGCCTTCGCTGTAAATCTGCGCGCATCTCCCGTCCACGAGTGACGTTCCGTTGGGGCAGAAGCACGTGGCGCTGTTCTCACGCGAGATCATGCCGTTCATGCACGGCAGGCAGTCTCCGACGTCTGTCGTGATGTAGTTGGCCCGACAGAAGCAGGACGCGCTGCCGGCGACGGAGGTCTTTGTGCTGCTGCAGTTGTCGCACCGCGCGGCTCCTGTGGCGTTCTTGTATGTGCCTACTCCGCATGGATTGCACGGGCCGCCGTCCGGGCCTGTGGTCCCGATCGGACAGACGCAGCCCATGCTGTAGTTCGTAACGCGGCACGGCTCGAACGTGCACCGCGAGCTGCCCATCACCGACGCCGAAAACGGCGGGCACGGGGCACACTGCGCCGCGCCAGGCAGGGCGGAGAACGTATTTGCAGGACATAATGTGCAGGGTGTGAATAGCATCTCCGGGCTCTTGAACTTGCCCGGCGCGCACCGAGTGCACTGCATCCCCATACTCACGTGCAGCATTTGACACACTAACATAACAAGAAGCTTTGTGCTTGACATGCTTTATTCGAGACACTCGTATATACTTATAATTTGAAGATTTTCCCTCACGAGAACTCGTATCCGGCTGAGCAGCTGCAGTCGTCGATCATGACGCTGCCGGGCGGAGAAATTGAGTATTCATAGCATGCGGTGCACGTCGCGTTGGAAACCTGCGCCGTGAGCCCGGAGTACGTGTTCGCCGGGCAGTCTGTGCACAGTTCGGAGCCTGTGTTTGCCTTGAATTTCCCGGCAATACATGCGGAGCAGCCCGCGGCGTTCGAGCCCGTGAAGCCGAGGTTGCACAAGCACATGGTCGAAATGCTGCTGCCGACCATCGAGACCGCATTTGCGGTGCACGCAATGCAAGTCGTGTTTGATGTCGCCGCTGTTACAGTCGAGTACGAGTTCTGGCGGCAGTCCGTGCACGGCACAGCACCCGTCTGCGCCTTGTGCTTGCCCGCCTGGCACGCGCTGCAGGGGAGCCCGTCCTGTCCGGTGACCTGCGAGTAGTACCCGGCGTTACATTTGCAGTCGCTGAGCTCGTCGCTGAGTCCTGGCGCAAACGTGTTGCTCGGACAGAGCTCGCACTGCGCTGCGCCAGAAGCAGAGTACGTGTTCGCCGCGCATGCCGTGCACTGCTCTTGTGATACCGCCCCGGGGGAGGACGACTTGTACCCGGCGCCGCACTTGGAGCACGTCGTCGCGTCGAGCTGTGAGTTGTACGAGCCGGCGCTGCACATCTGGCACGTCGCGTTCGCAGCGC
>Ga0114980_10001427_pt1 | contig 17125 bp, 15 predicted proteins | sample S_140806_EF_Meta_FD_87018 | JGI IMG/M metagenome (GOLD analysis project Ga0114980, IMG submission 87018) | Freshwater microbial communities from Lake Simoncouche, Canada to study carbon cycling - S_140806_EF_MetaG | ecosystem: Environmental > Aquatic > Freshwater > Lake | place: Lake...
CGTGATCCGCTTTGCGCATGGGATAAGCAGTGCCTTCATACTTATTTAAAAAAGATACTTTTTTCGGCTTATTATTTTCTAGATAAATATTGATTACGTCGCAGGTAGATTTATTCACACTTATAAAATGCTTCTGCTCATCCTGAAAATAATACACATTTTCGGCACTTCCTTTGGCGCTCATAAAATACATTTCTCCATCTTCAAATAAAGCCTGCATGCGGGTGCCCCTTAATTGATTAAAATAGGGGGTGCTGTCAATTTTATTGATGGCCAAGGCATTTTCAAATACCGATAAAAGTTCTGGTTTTTTATTTTTCAGAAACAAATAAATAGTATCCCCCACAATCTGATTTTCTTTTGCCCAAATTACGGGTGATTTAAAAAAACGAAAGGCAGAATCGTCGGATGCATAAAACAAACTATCACCCACCCCTTGCAACGAATCAGTATAAACCTTCACATGAGCATACGCCTCAAAATACTTAGCTGTAGAATCCGCCACAGCAACTTTTTTCTTGGCTGTTAGTGTATCTTTCAATTTCTGGTCTCGAATAACAGGTACTTCCCTGGTTTTTCGCAAGTCAATTAATCGAGCAACATATAAAGTGTCTGCAGCCACAAAAGTGGTATCCCTTTTTTGTTTTATCAGCAGCAGTGGCTGAATGGTTGCCAGCATGATATCTTTTTTCCGGTCAACTTTTATATTATTGGCAATCAAATCAAAACCTTCGGTACTATCTTTACTTCGATACACTGCATTCCCTCTAAATTCTCCTCTGCCTGTTGAATCATCCAGTGCCATATCATCGGCAGTAAAAGTATAGGCAGTATCAATAATCTGTGAACGCTCGTATAAAAATCCCTTTTTGTTCTTTCTGTCAAAATAAGCATTGCGTGTAAGGATTATCCGCTTAGAAGAATCTACTATCCGGGTAGGAGAGGAGATGCGAATACTTTCCGTTTGCGTATTGTATTGCAGGGTATCGGTTCGAATAGTATATTCCGGATCTATCAAAACCACTTTCCGGGTAAAAATCACATCCCTCGTATCTCCATAATAATTGGCTTGTTCACTGGTTAGCGTTGTTTTTTTATTTACCAGTTTACCTCCGTTGCGATACACGCCAATTTTCTGATTTACTTCATAATCCAGTTCTTCAGTAGTAAGGGTTCCCGAGCCATCGGTAAGCCTTACTTTCTTGCGTAATTGGGCTTTCTTGGTATTGCCAATGTACTTAAGATATTGGGAATAAGTATGCACACTATCGGCATCATTAATATGAATATTGCCGAATGCTTCCATGCTGTTATCAAAAAGATTTATCGCAACACTATCTGCATAAAACAATGTTTTCTCCTGCTTCATAACAACATTACCAGCAGCCGTGTAAAAATTATGCGTAGAATCTTGTTGTATAAAATGAATGATGCGAGCTTCTAAAATTTGAATGATTTTTTTGTTATTCTGTAAGGTATCGCGATTACTAGGCGGTACCTGTGCCGAAGCCAACAGTGAACCGAATAACCCATAAATAAATATGATGATGCTTAACCTCATTAACGCTTGGGGGGAATGGAATCGTGAAGCGTTTGCATTAGAGGCCCTGTTTTATCTTTTTTACCAAAAACTGATAAACTCACATATCGCTTGGGATGCACCCTTAAATCATCCAATAAAATATTAGCACTATTGAGGGTTTCATTCAACTGTTTATAAAGTGCTTCATCGTGCATCAGCTTACCCAAGGTTCCGTTATTGGAATTCAGGGAAGTGATTAGGCTATTGAGATTATTAACGGCTGCTTTTAGCTGTTCCACTGTTCCGGTAAAATCCGTCTTTGCCAATTGAGCAGTGGTGGTTTCTACATTGGTTAATACCCGGGTAACTTTATCGTTATTATCGGCCAAATTTTTGGTAAATCCATTGATATTATCCATGGATTGCGCAATACTTCCCGATTGAGCAGCCAGCATCTGTTGAATAGATGCCGAGGAAATTACCAAGCTCGCGGTAGTTTTATTGATATTGGCAATCACTTCCTGCATATTATTGCGGGTTGTTGGATCAAATATTTTATTGATATTTTTTAATACCGAATCAAGATGCGTAAGCGTTTGCTGAACTTGTATACCAACCGGACCCAATTTATCCATTATTCCCGCTAGCATACCAGGATTATTTTGGGTAATAACTGTATCGCCCGCATTCAAAAAAGTAGAGGCATTTCCCAACTGTATATTAATACTAGCTGTACCTAATGGATTTTCTTTGATAATTGCGATTGAATTGGTAGGAATTTGGTAAAATTCTTTCAGTTTGAGTGTAAGAATAATATTATGCAAAGAAGCATCCTCATTGTCTATTTCCATTACTGTACCTACCTGAAATCCGTTGATATATACCGGATTGCTCACCATCAAACCCTTAGTATCCCCATATTTGGCATAGATATAATGACCAGTTTTGAATAGGGTTTTTCCCTTCAAAAAATTAAACCCCAAAATCAGCAAGGTGATGGAAATGGCTGTTAGTGCCCCTACCTTGGTTTCATTTGATACTTTCATATATGCAAATCTAATGGATATCGAAACAAAGCGTTGATTTACCAGTGGCTTATTTACCGGGAGATTTTGATGCCCCGGGATTCAATTGCTTTTCGAGTGAATAACGATACCGCTTGAGGGAACGGACTAGTACCCCACAAATTTCCTGCTGACCTTCCGGACTATTCAAGTAAATCTCTTCCTCTGGATTAGAAATAAAACCGGTTTCTACCAATACCGCCGGCATGGCAACCGCCTGTAATACCCAAATCCCTTTCTGGCGTTGTTTGGCATCGCGACTTACCCTGCCAACTTTTTCAAATTCGTCTTCAATAGTTAAGGCAAGACTGGCACTTCTGCTGAAATATGCCTGCGTTTTCATATTGATAATCATCATTTTAGCAGGGTCATTTGGATTAAAATCTTTCAATTCCATGCGGGAAACACTGTCTAAATACAAATCTTCATTTTCACTCAGCGCTTCTTTGGCGGCATTACTTTTGTCTACCCCATAAATAAAGGTTTCGGTACCTTTTGCCGTATTTGGGGTGTACCATACACGGTAATCCTTTATTTTTTTGGTGTATTTTTTCTTTTTACTGCCTTTGCCCTTGTAATAAGTGACCGTTTTATACCCAATGAATTCTGAATGTTTCACGGGGCCCCCACCCTCATTCACGTGGATACAAACAAAAAGGTCTCCTTTGGCTGCATTGGCTAATTTAGCCTTGCGTGTAACCGGATCAAAAACATCCGTTGAACGAGTCATATAAATTTCAACATCCGGCATTTCCTCTCGAAGCATAGATTCTAGCTTGAGCGCAATGGACAGGCTAATATCCTTTTCCTTAGAAAATGCACCAGAAGCGCCATGATCTTCCCCACCGTGGCCAGCATCAATCACAATCTTGCGTAATACCTGTTTAGCGCGTACAGGGTCTGTATTTTGTGCCGTGGAAATAAAGGGAATTAACAAAAAACCAGTCAAAACCCAGGCAGCGAACATACTTCTCATCATATCAAATCGTTAAAGCAAAGTGGGAAATTGAGATTACCAAACCAAGGCCGTATTTTTGCCCCTGAAATGCCAAAAACTCTCTGTAAAATTAACGTAAAATCAGCCGCCCGTATTGTTATACCGGTCGGATTGCTTTTATTAACATTTTATATTCATTTAGCGGCGTATCCGAAAAATGGACTTTCCACTACCATAATTTTGGTAGATACCATCCCCAAAAAGCCTACCTCCTCCCCAATAGATACGCTGAATAAATCACGCATTCGGGATACGGTAAAAATTGATACGATTCCCATGTCTACCGATTCATTGGATGCACCTATTGCTTATGCAGCGGAAGATTCGGGAGTTTTATTGGTGCCTACCAAGGAATTTATCCTCTACGGCAAAGCCAAAACAGAATATAAAGATATAAAACTAGAAGCGGCAGTGATCGAGTTTAACCAGCAAACCCAGCTGGTTAAAGCATATGGCAGCACCGACTCAACCGGAAATCCCCTCAGTAAACCCCAATTTGCACAGGGTGAAATGAAAACGGTAAGTGATACTATTCTTTATAATATGAAAAGCGGGAAGGGCCGCATTAAGAATACCTTTTTGCAAGAAGGAGAAATTTTTGTGAATGCCCAAATACTTAAAAAAATCAATGCCGACGAGTCGTTCGCAAAAGATGTTCGTTTTACCACCTGCAATTTAGATACTCCCCATTTTGCCTTTAGAAGCACCAAAATGAAGCTGATTAATAACAAATTGGCAGTAACGGGCAGGGTATATCCGGAAATCGAATCGATCCCCATCGAAATCATTTCTTTACCCTTTGGGCTGTTTCCGCTTAACAGGGCCCGACATTCTGGGGTACTCTTTCCAACATTTACCGCCAGCGAAGATTTTGGGTTGGGATTAGAAGGGTTGGGATATTACAAAGTACTGAACGATTATGCCGATATTACTACCCGTGCCAATTTATATTCTTACGGAGGCTGGAATTTAAATCTAAGTTCAAAATATATTAAACGATATAAACTATCCGGAAATGTAAGTATTAGTATTCTGAACACGAAAACCCTTAATAGAAGTCCCTATTCAAAGGAAGAGTTTAACCAATCTAAATCCTTTATGGTAAACTGGAGCCATAGCAGAGATTCCAGGGCTCGGCCAGGAACGAACTTTTCAGCCAATGTAAATTTTGGTAGCAGTAAATTCAACCAATCGCTGCAAAACAATCCCTATCAGAACTTTCAAAACCAGTTGGCATCCAGTATCAATTATTCAAAAGACTGGCGGGGAAAATATAATCTTTCTCTTAACCTGAACCATAATCAGAACAGCAATTCAAAACTGGTAAACCTAAACTTGCCTACTGCAAACTTTAACGTAGTTACTTTTTATCCATTCGAGAAAAAAGAGCGGGTAGGTAGCGCTAAGTGGTACGAGAAAATTGGTATAGGATACAATGGAAACTTTCAAAACCTGATTTCCTTTTACGATACTGCATTTAGCCTAAAACAAATGCTCGATACCATTCAATGGGGTGCACAACACAATATCCCCATTGCCCTCTCCTTGCCTTCTTTAGGCCCCATCACGGTTGCCCCGGGAATTAGTTATGAGGAAAGGTGGTATGGACAAAGAATGTTCAGAACCTGGGATAGTACCAATAAAAAAGTGGATACCACTATACAAAAAGGATTTTATACAGCCCGGCAAATGTCGTTCGGTATATCATTTAACACCCGCATATTTGGTAAATACAATTTTAAACCTTCCAGTAATGTAGTGGCGATTCGCCATGAAGTAAGACCAAGCATTTCGCTCAACTATCGCCCCGATCTAGCTTCAGGATATCATTACAGTACTCAAGTAGATACCAATGGAACGGTATTGCGATTTTCTCAGTTTGAAGGGGGGGTGTTAGGTTCCTTTTCAGAGGGGAATTACGGGGGAATTTCATTTGGGATAGACAATGTGTTGGAAATGAAAGTGAAAGACAAAACAGATACCAGTTCTAAAGCCACCAAAAAAGTAAAGTTGTTAGATGGATTTGGATTTAACTCCTCCTACAATATGTTGGCAGATAGTTTTGCCTTGGGTAATTTTTCTATTTATGCGCGAAGCACGTTATTCGATAAAATTAATATTAGTGCTTCTGCCAATCTAGATCCTTATGCGGTAAATGATAAAGGATTTCGAATCAATCAAATTCTGTTCGACCCCAGAAAGTTTCAATTTGGCCGAATTACCAGCGGAAACATTGCATTATCCACTTCCTTTAAAAGTAAATCGAGAGACGGAAAAGATGCCGACAAAAAAAATAGTACGATTCCATTGCCCAATGACCCTTACATGACGCCCGATGAACAACAGCGGGAGTTACAATTTATTAGAGCCAATCCGGCGGAGTATACAGATTTTAATATACCCTGGAATTTATCCCTATCTTATTCCCTTAGTTTTTATCGAGTGCTCAAGCCTGATTATTCTGGCTTTACCACAGAATCCAATTCAAGTGTTAGTTTCAATGGTGACTTTAGTTTAACTGAAAAATGGAAAGTAGGGGGTACGGGATATTATGATATTACCCGCAAATCTTTACAACAAATCAGTATGTTTATCACACGAGAAATGCACTGCTGGCAACTGTCTGTAAATGTTACTCCTGTTGGATTGTACCGATCTTTTAATATCACCATCAATCCCAAATCTGGCATTCTTAGAGATTTGAGAATCAATAGAAGCCGAACTTTTTCGAATTAACGATTGTGTTGAAGATAATATGCTCCCATCCGCTTGAACAAAATTTCTTTCAACTCGTGGGCGGATCGATTATTTACCAGTTCCGGTGGCAAAATATGCATTTCAATGGTATGCGGCCATAGATAGAAAAACTTTCCTGGAGTTAAAATTTTACGGGTATGAAAAAGTAAAACTGGTAAAATTGGTTTACCCGTAACCTCAGCCAAACGGAATGCACCACTATAAAAAGTTGCCAGCGGTTGATTCGTTTTATTTCGGGTACCTTCTGGATAAATCAGCATATCTAACCCAATATCCAGGATATGTTTCATGGCATCAAAACTTTTCCGCCTGCTCTCTTCACTCCGTCTATCTACCAGCACACTCCCAAAAGCATATATCCATCCAAATAAAGGAATGCGGGTAAAACTTTTTTTAGCAATCGTTTTATTGGCTTTGGGCAAAAAGGGAGTACTAACGGGTACATCCATCAAACTATTATGGTTACAAACCACAATATAATTGCCCGAAAGCTGATAATTTTCTCTTCCGATTGTTTTAATTGAGCAGCCAATAATAAACAGATACACCCGCATCCATATTTGAGAAACAATCCGATGCCAATTGGCTTTAGTGGGTTCTTTCAACACAAAGCAGGGGAGATAAAAAATAATAGCAATTAATAAAGTAGATACAAACCAAATCAATCCCCAAAATGCCCAGATTCTTCCAAGAACATTGCGCATCTTTTCAGAAAAAAAAGAATTATTCGAAGAATCCATATTGGGTAAGCTATCCATAAATGTAGGCGAATGTATTGAAAAACGAAATAAGTATGGCAACCGGCTCAGCCTTGCACAGAGGAAGGATTCCAGTTAATCGGTGAAAGTCCCTGCTGAATCAGCAAATCGTTGGTTCTGCTAAAATGCTTGCAGCCCAAAAAGCCCCGATATGCACTGAGCGGAGAAGGGTGAGGGGCTTTTAATACAAAATGACGGGTTTCATCAATCAATACCTGCTTATCTTGGGCAAATTTGCCCCATAACAAAAAAACCAACCCCTGTTTATTTTCCGATAAAGTACTGATTACGGTATCGGTAAATTCCATCCAACCGATGTTTGCATGACTGGCTGCTTCATTGGCTCTTACCGTTAATACAGCATTCAATAGTAATACCCCCTGCTGCGCCCAATGGGTAAGGTTTCCTGAAACAGGCATTTCCCCACCCACATCTTCAACTATTTCTTTAAATATATTCTGAAGGGAAGGTGGAAAGGGAACCGCATCGGGTACAGAAAAACTGAGTCCATGCGCTTGACCGGGTCCGTGGTAGGGATCCTGCCCTAAAATAACCACTTTCACTTTTGGGAAAGGGGTTTGGGCAAATGCATTAAAAATCAAATTCCCGGGAGGATATACCGCAATTCCAGCAGCGGTTTCTGCTTTAATATGGGTAACAAGCTGAGAAAATGAATGTCGCTTAAAAGCCGATGCCAACACTTCCTTCCAACTGGCTTCTATTTTTACATCCATACTCAATCTAATTTAATAAATACATTACTAAAATTACTGCAAAAAAAGTACCCACCCAACCCTTAGCAGTCCGGAAAACAATAGCCATTGGTAGCCAGCAAATATCCTTCTGTGTCTACTTTCCAATTATTAGTTTGCGTATATAAACTCAATCGCTGATCCATCGCAGCAACCTCTACTTTATAATCTCTTCCTGCAAGGGTAATACTAAGAATAGTAGCTTTTACGGATTGAGGGGTGCTTTCTGATTGAAATAACAAATGTTCGGGCCGAACCATCCAGCAATCTGACGTTTCTCTTTGTATTCTTCCCGGAAAAAAAACCTGTGCCAATTCGGGGGATAATGAGTAAAAATCGCCTAAGAGTCCTGCCACGTATCGGTTTTGGGGAGCATGATAAACAGTTTCCGGACTACCCACTTGCACCAGATGCCCATTTTCTAATACCAACAATCGATGTGCCCAACCAAAGATATCATCAGGATTATGAGAACATAGTAAACAGGTAATGTTCAATTGATGGCTCACTTCTGCCAAAACTTGTTGTAATATTTTTTTATTGGTTAAGTCTAGATGCGAAAAGGGCTCATCGAGCAGCAGCCATCGGGGAGAAGTGATTAATAAAAGGGCCAATGCAATGCGTTGTTGCTCCCCTCCTGAAATCTCATGGTGTTTCCGGTTCATCAGGTGCTCAATGCGACAAATCGAAAATAGTTTTTTTGCAACGGATGTTTCCCAAACATTGGCATATTGAAAAAGATCGCGGATATAATAGTAATGGGGGAGATGGGAGGATTGCTCTAAAATGGCAAGTCCTGGATGTCCGGGCACTAATTGATCATGGGGGCCTTTGATACGCTCGGAATAAAGGGTGATAGATCCAGTATCTGCTTGCTGCAAACCGGCAATTAATTGCAATAGGGTAGACTTGCCAGAACCACTTACTCCAATTAAGGCCAAATTTTCTCCCGCCAACTGATTAAAGGATATGGGAGAGAGTTGAAAATCGGGAGAAATATTTTTAAATAGGTTGGTAACCGAAAGCATAATTGCAAAACTACTACTGTATAAACTGCGAATCAAAACAATAAAGCGCTGCAAAAATAAAAGATACCCCCGCTACTTGAGTAACAGGGGTATTCCCACCTTTTATGTAACAACTGAAATTTATTATTAACTAGCCTTTCTAAGTAATTCTTCTTCAAGTTCTACTTGCTCAACTATTTCATTTTCTGTGTGCGTAGTAGTTTGTTCACTTACCACTGTTTTAGCTTGTGCTAAGCGTTGAGTATACCCTAAAGTAATTAAAGAAATAGAGGGGAAGATCATAGATAGGATTTGCCAGCCTTTTGCTGAACGATTTTGTTCCTCAGCAATATTACCAACCCAGTTAAAGGCAATAACGCGGAAAATAAGTCCACCACTAATCATGATATTCAAATAAATATCAAAAGCATCAAAAAACACACTGTCTGCTATGCAGAAAAAAGTAAAAATAATCGGAACAACTAAGCAGAAAATACCTGCGAATGATGCTTCTTCATTTCGCTGATAATAGTTGTTGGCATTGGAATAATTTTGTGGAGTGGTTACTGGTCTGTTCAACAAGTGGTTGAGGGAATAAGTTGACATAAGGTTTGTTTTTAAAGGTTTGGGATTGGAAATTGGTTTTTAAAAGGGTTTGCTTGTTTTGTTTAACAATGTAAAATTGCACCAATCGAAATCCGGTTTTTATAGTTTGTTTTACTAATCTTCTGTAATTTTTAAAAGAAGCATTGTAGTAAAACACCCACACCACACTAGGAAAACCCCCTCTCGCCAAAGCAACTGATATTTAAACGCTAACTATTTGATTATTATTATCTTATTTGTGGATAACTACAATTAATTGCATAGTTATACACAAGGCATAATTTTCATAAAATCTTGATAATCAATTATTTAAACATTATATAGTATAAAAATTAAAATTTATGTATTTCTAAATCCCTCCAAAGGCAAGTAACCTACATAACTATATAAAAATGAATTAAATGTGCCTACATTATCCTCATACCATCCGATGAAATTTGATATGTATCGGATAAAAAAGGGGTGAGAAGTATTGCATCTATGTACCTGATGATCAATTTTCACGATACGCAGGCTATACCATTTCGAATAGCTTTACCCAAAAAAATACCCCGATACAGTTGTACCAGGGTATCCCACCTTTACTATATCAACTAAATTATCAAATAGCTTTTCTAAATATTTGTTCATCAGATTCATACACATAATCGATTACTGCTGCATTAGATGAATTCATCTTAACAGATTTCTCCATTTTAAACAATGAAGGTTGTTTACGAACCGCTTGGCCTAAAAAAATTAAAGTAATGGCAGGAAAGAAAATAGTCATTATTTGCCAGGTCTTCATTGAGCGGTTTTGCTTAGACAGCAAATTGCTTACCCAATTATGAGCAATAAACCTAAACAGTAATCCGGATGAAATCATAATATACTGATACAGATTAACCGAATTGAGTAAAATATCTTTTGCGATACAGAAGAATGTAAACATAATGGGTACAAGCAAACAAAAGATCCCAGCTACAGTAGCTTCCTTAGCACGATTAGTGATGCTGCTATCAAGAGATTGGCGATTGAAAATAACACCATTCATAGAAATTTTCATTTCTGAAAAATTGTTGGTCTGTTTGAATAGTAAGGTTGACATATAGTGTGGTTTTAAGGTTAGGAAGCACATTTGCAGTGCTCTTTCTTTAAACGTTGACGAATTGTTAATTATTATGTGTTTTGTGGATAACTTTGAGGAATTTCTTTTTTATAAACATATTAACAGTCACTTAAAGTATTGATTATCATTTATTTAAATGCCAATTATCAGACAAATAATATTTTATAAATTTTATTTGAAATTTATACTACATTAAACTTCTCAATCACATATAAATGAGCTTTATCTGGAAAAAATCGGCACGCTTGATGGGCAACCAATTTGAAATCAGTTTAGTGACTATGGAGGAGGAAATTGCCAATGAGTGGATTCAGCAGGGATTTAATCATATTAAGGAAATTGAATACTTGTTAACCACCTACTCCGATACCAGCGACTTATATCGGATCAATGCAGCAGCTGGAATTGAACCAGTTGAGGTGCAAAAAGAAACCTTCGACATTATTGAAAGGAGTTTGCAAATTTCTGCACTTACCCAAGGTGCTTTTGATATCAGTTATGGATCGGTTGACAAGCGTCTATGGAATTTTGATACCCATCAAAATCAATTGCCCGACCCGGAAACGGCTAAAAAAATGGTTCGGCTGATTAATTATCGAAATATTCTATTGGATAAAACAGCAAAAACAGTGATGTTGAAAGAGAAAGGCATGAGAATCGGCTTGGGTGGCATTGGAAAAGGGTATGCTGCAGAAAAAACCCGCCAATACCTAAAATCATTGGGTGCAACTGCCGGAATTGTAAATGCCTCGGGCGACCTTACCACTTGGGGCAACCAACCCAATGGTAAACCCTGGACCATCGGTATCGCTAATCCCAATCACGCTGCAAGTCCATTCTCCTATCTTGAAGTATCTGATATGGCTGTAGCCACCTCTGGTAATTATGAGAAGTTTATCATGGTGGATGGCAAAAAATATTCGCATACCATCAATCCAAAAACCGGACTTCCCATACAGGGAATTAAAAGTGTTACCATCATAACCCCAAATGCCGAATTGGCCGATGCACTCACTACTCCAATTGCAATCATGGGAATTGAAGCTGGGCTTTTCCTTATCAATCAATTAAATGGTGTAGAAGCAATTATAATAGATGATTTCGATCGGGTATATTTGAGCAACCGTATTGAACTTACCAATCCAGCTGTATAAGTAACCTCATTATTTTTTAATAAACCAGAAATGGCCTAACATGAAGTATATTCTTTTCTCCCTGGTACTGATTGCCACTCACCCGCAACTGAAATCACAAACATATGCGGAGAAATTAGGTTATCCTGCAGGAACCAAATTATTGATTTTGCATGTAGATGATGCCGGAATGTCGAAAGAATCTAATGAAGGGGTTTTCCAATCCACCCAAAAAGGTATCGCCAATTCTTTTAGTATCATGATGCCCTGCCCCTGGGTGCCGGAAATCTTTCATATGCTCAAAAAAAGTCCCAATACGGATGCTGGTCTGCACTTGACCTTAACCTCCGAATGGAATGACTATCGATGGGGGCCTCTGGCAGGCGTTTCACAGGTGCCCGGACTATCCGATTTGGAAGGGGCACTTTACAAATCGGTAATTGAAGTGGTGCAGCATGCATCTGCCAATGAAGTAGGAACAGAAATTGCTGCCCAATTGCAACGTGCGCGTAAAGCTGGTTGGGAACCTACCCATCTAGACTCACACATGGGTACCCTCTTCGCCAGCCCTGCCTTTTTAAAAGAATACCTGTCGCTGGGTATGCGGGAAAAAATACCGGTGATGTTTCCGGGTGGACATAACACCTTAATCAGCAAAACTTCTGCTGGTTTAATAACACCAGCACAAGCAAAAGCAATCGGAGACCAATTATGGAATGCAGGGTTACCGGTACTGGATGATTTGCACAATATGAGTTACGATTTCAAATATCCTACCAGTAAAATTTCAGATGAAGCATTACAGGAGCTCGCCGTTAATCAGTATATACGCTCTTTTGAATCTTTACAACCCGGGGTTACCATGGTTATTATGCATTGTTCGGTTGCGGGGGAACATTTTGAGCATATCTCTAATTCAGGCACCATTCGAAGAGCCGACTGGCTGGCAATGCAATCACCCAAACTAAAAAAATATTTCTCTGAAAACCATATCGAGCTTACCACCTGGAGGGAACTGATGCTGCGCAGAAAAAAACTACTTACCGAATCTGGGAATAAGAGCGAGTAAACTGAACCGTGGTAAAAACAATTTCCTTGTACTGATTCTTTTCGAATAAAATTCCAAGCTGTCGTTTGGTAATTGCAACCAAATCTGAATAAGCCGTATAATCTTTAGGGGTAGCCGCTTCGGTTGCATCAATCATTGCTAGCGGCTCCCAATTAAATCCATCGTCGCGACTAATGTGCAACATCAGGTTATTTCTACGCAAGGAGTCTTGGGTATGTGAAGTAACTATAATCGCCTTTCCCTTTTTAAAACCCAGCGTTATTACAGCCCCCTGATTCACCGGATCTATCAGGCTTCTCTCGAAATAAGTAGTATCCCAGCTAACGCCCCCATTGCTACTTCGGGATATTATTCGTGCCCGTACATCCCCACTTTGATTTCGGCTATTCAGCAATACACCGCCATTGGCTAATTCAGCAGCCATCGACTCATTACTACCCTCAAAAGAGAGTGATTGACTCAACGTAAAACTTTGTGCATGATCATTGCTATAAAAAGCGTGCGCCCGATAGTCTTTAAACCGGGGTAGGGGAGCACCCACCGAATGATTAGCAGCAACTACTATCCGTCCCCTATACGGTCCCTGCTGTATTTGCAGGGCATGACCGGGTGTATTGGCATAACTGCGCCAGTCGGCACCCGTTGGTTCTAGGGCAGCAGGATGATGAACCTGAGCAGTAATATTTACCGGCGTTTCCCAACTCATTCCTCCATCAGTAGAAGCGATATACCATACATCCCGCATGCCGATGCCTTTACGAATGGAATTTTCGGGCTGATTACCCGTATTATAAAATAACAATACCCTGCCATTCGGATAGCGACTATCCAACTGATCGAATACAGGAGCCGGATTACCAGCCTGCGATTCAGCCCTGTCTACCAACACTTGCAAAGGCCACCAGGTTATTCCCCCATCCCCACTTCGTTTCATTACAATATCGATATCCCCAAAATCGGAGGAGTTTGCCATTCTACCCTCACAAAATGCCAATAGTGCCCCAGAAGCATGTTTGATTATTGCAGGTATTCGAAAGGTATGGTATCCCGACTCACCAGCCTGAAATACCACCACCGGCTTTTGTTGAGCGAATAAAGGGGTGGATGCTAAAAAAAAGTACACAGAAAAAAAACCATAAAGGGTGCGAATACTGAATTGCTGCATATTCTAAAATAACTCAAATGGTGATAACCACAAAAAGGTCCTTAATTGTTGCCTTGGGATACTTCTCTAGATAATTCTACAAAAAAGCCCCACGAGATTGTGGGGCTTCGTGATTCGGATTGGATTCGAACCAATGACCTTCCGCCAAAGGCGGATAGCGCTATCAACTGCAAATAAAAAAATCTCCCAATAATGAGAGATTTTATGGTGATTCGGATTGGATTCGAACCAATGACCTACTGCTTAGAAGGCAGTTGCTCTATCCAACTGAGCTACCGAACCGATTCGGCGGCAAATGTACAAATTATTATTTATTTCCTAGCTGTTAACCCTTTCAAGAAAATCCTTAATTTGTGCAAAAATCAACTAAATGAAAAAGTTTTTACTCCTAATTATTTCCGCGCTTTTTTCAGGTTTGCTGTTTGCTCAACCTGCTGAAACCTATATTGGTGAAAAGGTGAAAGTAACTTTTCCGGGTAAACCCGATAGTGCAACCAACCCAATGGGAGCAAAAATGTTGACCTATAAAAATGATCCCGCTAAAATTTGTGCCGCATTATCACTTGATGTAGCCCCAATGGGACTTTCTGCTGATATGGTTGCTTCAATGGGTGATGGACTGTGGGATCAAATTAAATCTCCAATGATGTCTCAAATGGGAAATGTAGATATCCTAAAAGATGAGGTAATTCAATTCAAAGGGAAAAGCTGCCTCAAAGTAGAGCTAGACATCAGTAAGTCATCTGCTGAAAGCTTAAAAGGTAAAAAAATGTATATGCTTTGCTTTTTTATCGGCTCTGTATTACATCAGCTGAATGTAACAGCGCTTACCGATACGGATATGAAAGCAGACGCAGAAGCCTTTTTCAATACCCTTACCATCGAATAAAGCACCTATAAATAGTCGAATACGGCTACGAAACAAGGAGAGTGCCTGAAAGATTTCGTACCTTCGCCACGGATTAACCTGACCATCCATGAGCGAAGAAAAGAGTTTGCATTTTATTGAAGAAATTGTAGAAAACGATCTGGCTTCGGGAAAGTACAAATCGATACTAACCCGTTTCCCGCCTGAACCCAACGGATACCTGCATATTGGGCATGCCAAAAGCATCTGCTTAAACTTTGGCATAGCCCAAAAATATGGCGGAGAAACCAATCTGCGGTTTGATGATACCAATCCGGTTACGGAAGAAACCGAATACGTTAACAGTATTCGTGAAGATGTTAACTGGCTGGGCTTTCAATGGGCAAGAGAGCGGTATGCCTCTGATTATTTTGATAACTTATACCAATTTGCCGAACAACTCATTCAACAAGGCCAGGCTTATATAGATGACAGTACCCCCGAAGAAATCGCACAGCAAAAAGGTACACCTACCCAACCCGGCACTCGAAATGCTTTTGCCAATCGTGGGATAGATGAAAATCTGCAACTGTTCCGCGAAATGAGGGAGGGCAAATACCCTGATGGTAGCCGGGTATTACGGGCAAAAATTGATATGGCATCTCCCAATATGATAATGCGGGATCCCATACTCTATCGAATTAAACATGCCAAACATCATCGTACGGGAGATAAGTGGTGCATTTATCCCATGTACGATTTTGCACACGGACAAAGCGACTCCATTGAAAATATTACCCATTCCATTTGTACGCTGGAATTTATACCCCACCGCGATTTGTATAATTGGTGTATTGAGAAATTGAATATTTTTCCCTCCAAACAATATGAATTTGCTCGATTGAATATGACCTATACGGTAATGAGCAAAAGGAAACTGTTGCAGTTGGTACAGGAGGGGCATGTAAATGGATGGAACGATCCCCGAATGCCTACCATCAGTGGAATGCGTCGCAGGGGCTATACGCCCGAAAGTATCAGGGACTTTTGCGAACGAATTGGCATTGCCAAAAGAGAAAACCTGATTGATGTAGGATTATTGGAATTCTGTGTACGCGAACATTTGAACAAAGTTGCCCTTCGTAGGATGGTGGTGTGTAACCCCTTGAAAATTGTGATTACTACACTGGGCAATGAAACGGAATGGTTACAAGGGGAAAACAATCCTGAAGATGCACAGGCAGGACATCGACAAATCCCCTTTAGCAAAGAATTGTACATCGAGCGGGATGATTTTATGGAAAATCCTCCGAAAAAATATTTCAGATTGGCACCCGGGCAAATGGTGCGTTTAAAAAATGCATTTATCATCCGCTGCGAGGAAGTGATCAAGGATGCGGACGGAAATATTACAGAAGTGCATTGTTCGCATATACCCGAGAGTAAAAGCGGAGCAGATACTTCTGGAATTCATGTAAAAGGAACCCTACATTGGGTGAGCAGCGCACATGCCATTCCAGTTCAGGTAAATTTATACGATCGGTTATTTAAAGTAGAAGATGTGGCCAATGCAGCTGGAGATTTTAAAGATCATATCAATGAGTCGTCGGAGCAAACAATTGCGGTAGCGTTCGCAGAACCAGCACTGGCAAAAGATCCACCCAATGCCCGCTTTCAGTTTATTAGGATGGGATATTTCTTTGCCGACAGTGAGCAAGAACCTGGTAAATTGATTTTCAACCGAACGGTAACCCTTAAAGATACCTGGGCGAAAGAAGTTGCCAAAGGATAATCGGATTGTTGGCTCCCTTTTGAACCTAACCTATTTATGGAATTATATTCCGCATTTACCCAACACTGGCAAGAAAAATTTGCTGCTCAAATTCCTGCGCAGGATACCATTTTGGTGGCTGTGAGTGGGGGAGTAGATAGCATGGTGCTGGCGCATTTGTTGTTGCGAATGGGATGCTCCATTCAATTGGCACACATGAACTTTCAATTAAGAGGCGAGGAAAGTGAAAGAGATGAACGATTTGTATTGGATTGGTGAAATGAAAATAAAATCCCCGTTCACGTAAAAAAATCCAATGCAGCCGAATATGCCCATACTCATTCAGTATCCATTCAGGAGGCTGCGAGAAATTTACGCTACGAATGGTTTAGCGGTTTACAAGCAGTACTTACCTGCCAACAGAGCAAGGTTTGGTTAGCAACTGCCCACCATGCAGACGACAATATAGAAACCCTGTTATTGCATTTATTTCGGGGCACGGGATTAGAAGGACTGGCAGGCATTCAACCGTTGAGAAGAAAAGAAGCCATGATTCGTCCGCTCCTTAC
>Ga0114980_10001428_pt1 | contig 17118 bp, 22 predicted proteins | sample S_140806_EF_Meta_FD_87018 | JGI IMG/M metagenome (GOLD analysis project Ga0114980, IMG submission 87018) | Freshwater microbial communities from Lake Simoncouche, Canada to study carbon cycling - S_140806_EF_MetaG | ecosystem: Environmental > Aquatic > Freshwater > Lake | place: Lake...
CATTTGTCCAAATAAGGCAATACAATCTACAACAAACATAAAATGAAAAGAGTAACAGGCATTGGAGGCGTTTTTTTCAAATGCAAAGACCCAAAAGCAATTACCGAATGGTATCAAAAACACCTAGGTTTGGACACCAACCCCTACGGTGCAACCTTTGAGTGGTACGAAGGTGAAGACAGCAAACAGAAAGCCCAAACCCAATGGACTCCTTTTGCCGAGACAAGCAAATACTTTGAACCTTCTGCAAAGGATTTTATGATTAATTACCGCGTCGAAAACTTGGAAGCACTGGTTGAAGCATTAACCAACGAAGGGGTAACTATCCTGGATAAAATCGAATCCTACGACTACGGAAAATTTGTTCATATTCTGGATGCCGAAGGCAACAAAATCCAATTGTGGGAACCTATTGACTAGGTTATTTAAGGCTTGATAGCCTTTTGAAGTTTGGCATTGATAGGTTCTGCTGAATTACAGTGCAGAGAACTTGATTACTCTAAAAAGCCTGAGCAAGTATACCTCCTAACTGCGGTGACTATTGAATAACTCCAAAACACTCCAATTTCTTTGAGTAAACATCTGCAGCATTTAAAGGCTTTTACAATTGATAATTTTAATTGAATGCATTATTTTTGAGTACACATGGGAGTTTTTAATCCGATAACTATCGGTCCGATAACTATCGGACAGACTGACGTTACCGGTAAGCTTGACAAAAAAAAACATTTATATGATAATAGGAGTAGCAGGACCTTATTCGGCAGACACGGCTGAACAAAGACAAATAAATTTGGACAACATGAATAAAGCCGCAGCAAGACTTCTTGAGCTTGGACATGTGCCAATAATCGGAATGAACGCAGCTATACCAGTATTAGAACATGCAAACGTTTCGGACAAGTATAAATGCACAATGGACATTTCTCTTGCTGTAATTAGTGCGTGTGACGCGTTATTACTTTTAGAAGAAAGCCCAGGTGCTAATAAAGAAAGGGACTTAATTCTAGCAAAAGGTCGGCCTGTATTTAAATCAATTGACGAAGTAATTGCGATAAATAAAAAGTAAATAGACAAGGACATAAAGCCAACCGCTAAAACAGGGGACCGTTCCTCCTTCGGCGGACAGGTGCACAACTACCCAATAATCTGTATTTTTTAAAAAAAGGGTAAAAATCAACTACATTAGAAGGCTTTTAAGGCACTTATTTTTTCAAAAGGATATTTTGATGTAAGAAAATGAGTGGTGATTATTTGGCCAAAATAAGAGCCTGAAGAGGGATTTTACTGAAGTGTAAGTATCCCAAATTCAAATGATTGATTATGCGACCCAAATACCCTATTTTTGAGTACAAATAGGAGTTTTTAGGAAGGCTACCTATATACCTCGATGCTATTTGACTTTCAGTAGGAACATGTTAATATTGTATTATGCATATTGATAAACAAAAAATAGAAGAGATTTCTGAATTATGTAAATCCAACAAGGTCAAATCCTTGTTTGCTTTTGGATCTGTGACTAGAGCAGATTTTGGTGAGTTCTCAGATATTGATTTAGTTGTAGACATTGATGAAAATGACCCTTTTACATACACTGATATTTATTTCAATTTAAAGAACAAATTGGAAATCATTTTGAAACATCAAGTTGATTTACTTGAAGAAAGGGCAATAAAAAACAAGCTATTTAAAGAACAGTTAGATCGTACCAAAATTAGTCTTTATGGACATTAAAATTAATACCTGGCTTATTGATATAAACCAAAGTATTGACGAAATATTTGAATTTATTGGTGATCGTAAAGATTTTTTTTCCTACAAAAGTGATTTGAAAACTAAAAAGATGTAGAACGAAACCTAGAAATTATTGGTGAGGCTGTTAGTCGAATTTTTAAAGAAGATAGTTCTTTTCAATTAGAAAATGCAAAGAACATTATTGGAACGCGAAATCGAATAATACATAGTTACGACAATATTTCTGATGAAATAATTTGGACAATTGTTGTAAGAGATCTACATCTATTGAAAGAACAAATAACAAAGCTTTTAAACAAATAAATTTACTATCCTATAACAGCATTAGCTTTAGAAACTCCAAAATATTCTTATTTTTAAGGTAAAATCTGCTATATTTTAGGGTTTTTAAAATTGATAATTATTTCAAACGCCCTATTTTTGAGTACATTTATAAGTTATTGATTACAACAAAGTAGCAGCGAAGCTAAACTGCCGTCAAGGTAAATTCCACACTATTCTTTTAAAATCAAAATACTTATATTTGTGTAAGAAATCAAATGACCTATAAAATAATCTGTCCCGTAAAAAACAATCAAGTAATTATAAACCTACCTGCTGACTTCAATGGCAAAAAGGAGGTAACAGTGTATGTTGACGACCAGGTTGATATCAGGTCTCAGAAGCTTGAAGCACTAAAAATGGCATCTAACGACCCTCTATTTCTTGCCGACATTCAAGAAATTAAAAATGACTTTGATTCCATTGACCATGAAACATTATGACAATAAAAAGGTGGTCGGTTTATCGTGCGGATCTTGATCCCGTAGTTGGTTCAGAACAAGGCAAAACCAGACCTGTACTTGTCATTAGTGAAGATGGAATCAACAATTTACTGAATATCATCAATGTTATTCCAATTACGACTCGAAAAGCCGGCAGGACACTATATCCCAATGAAGCCTTACTCTCGGCAAGTACTTTCGGTCTCCAGAGTGAGTCAATCGTTCTTTGTCATCAGATCCGGACACTTGATAAGCAAAGATTAACATTTTTGTATGGAGAGATTGGCGACCCAAAGAAACAAGAGGAAATTATTAATGCATTGTGTTTCCAGCTTGGAATCGATAGAAGTATAGGCACCAACCTTTAATCGAGTAGGCTGCCCTACCAGGCCTATAGTTGACAAGAAGAATCTTTTACCACATCACCTGGAACTTCGATCAGCACAGTGCAAAGCTTCCCGCGGTATTATGCTATTTTTGTAAACTTACATAGGCCAACAATTCGTTAATGCCTCCCAAAATGATAACAGGACAAGACTTAATAGATTTAGGGTATAAACCCAACAAGTGGTTCAGGGAGGTTATTGAGTACGCCAATCAACATCAACTTAGCGGGGAGAGTTTGAAGAGCTATGCGGAAAGTGTACGACCTAAACACATTGAACCGCATGCAGAATCTGTTCCTTTTTTTAAGAACATAAAAGCAGAAAACGAAGAAGAAGCCGAGACCGTGCAATATGTTCTCGATACCCTTCAGGAAATTCTGAAAACACCTACTTTGGTGGGTGGAGCTCTTATGCCAGACGCCTCCCCTACTGGTGCGGGTCAAATGCCTGTTGGGGGTGTTGTAATTGCTAAGAATGCTATTCATCCTGCTATGCACAGCGCTGACATTTGTTGTTCGGTAATGATGACCAATTTCGGAATGGTTTCACCAAAATCAGTTTTGGATATGGCGCATTCCATTACTCATTTTGGGGGCGGCGGCAGGGAAGAATTTTCGAACCTGCCTAAAGAACTTGAAGAAAAGATTTTACAGAACAAATATTTAAATTCTGAGCGAAGTATAAACTTTGCTAAATCACATCTGGCAACACAAGGAGATGGTAATCATTTTCTTTTTGTAGGTATCTCTAAAAAGACAGGCGAAACCATGATGGTAACGCACCACGGTAGTCGTGGATTTGGAGCTAACCTCTTTGCTCAAGGCATGAAACTGGCGGAGTATTTTAGAAAAGAACTTTCACCAAAAACAGCCGAACAAAATGCTTGGATACCTTTTGATACAGACGAAGGGAAAGCCTATTGGGAGGCCTTGCAGTTGGTCAGAGAGTGGACAAAATTGAACCATACTACGATCCACAATGCTACTTCTCAAGTCCTAGATATTGATCCTTTTGACCGGTTTTGGAACGAACACAATTTTGTATTTAAAGAAGATGATTTATTCTATCACGCCAAAGGAGCAACGCCATTGGATGATAAATTTGTACCTGACAGCAAAGAGGGTTTACGTCTTATTCCTTTGAATATGAGTGAACCTGTTTTAATCGTAAAAGGCTCTACGACAACAAGTAATTTAGGCTTTGCCCCGCACGGAGCAGGTCGCAATATCAGCCGGGGAAAACACAAGAAAAATCTTGCACACAAGACTATAGACCAAATATTTCATGAGGAAACGCAAGGCTTGGACATTCGTTTTTTTTCAAACCATATTGATATTTCCGAATTGCCCAGTGCATACAAAAACGCAGATATGGTGAAGCGACAAATGAAAGAATTTGGGCTTGGTGAAGTACTGGATGAAATAATGCCTTATGGTAGCATTATGGCTGGTGATTGGGAAATTGACGCTCCTTGGAAAGTTAAAGCAAGGGAGAAGTATAAAAACAAAATAGAGAATAGTGGAAATATTGAAGAGTGAAATGAAAATTGCATTTATCCTGTTTGGCTATTTCAGAACTTGCTCCATTTAATTAATTTTTAATTAATTAAACCTGATATACTTCAGGCGATAGCAGATCCAACCCGAAGGGCAATACTAACCTTAATTGCCATTTAAGCCTTAAAACCAAATGCTATGGCGGAAAAATTTGAGAAGAGTCGGCAGGCAGTTTCAAAACATATTAAGGTATTACAGGAGTGCGAATTGTTAACGCCTGAATATTCTGGCAGAGAAATCTATTATCACTTTAATCCTAAAAAGATGCAGTAGTTTGACAATTGGATTGCTCAATTCAGAAAAATATGGGAAACTCAATTTAATCAACCTGACAAAGTATTAGCAACAATAAAAAAGCAAACTAAGAAGTAATTTACACATCATTAAAATGAACACTGAAGAGAAATCCCCCAATTCAAACAAAGACAATTTGCTTTTCGACTTTACAGTTGACAAAGCAACAAAAAAAGTATTTATTACGAGAGAATTTGCTGCCGAACTATCCTTGGTTTGGGACGCATTTACCACACCTGAAATCCTTGACCAATGGACTGCACCCGCTCCTTGGGTATCGAAAACAAAATATATGAATTTTGAAGTTGGGGGTAAAAGATTTTATGCGATGGTAAGCCCCGAAGGGCATGAAGGTTGGATCATTCAGAAATACATGTCAATAACTCCAAAAATCAATTTTACTTTACATAATGCTTTTGCAGATAAAGATGAAAATCCTCAATTACCGGGTTCTGAATGGGAGTATACTTTAAGTGAAGAAAACGGCATAACAAAAGTGAGTATTACTATTTACAATGAATCTCTTGAACGCCTAGAGAAGATGATTGAATTGGGCTTCAAGGAAGGATATACTGCTACCTTGAATAACCTAGAAAAATTATTGGCATCCCGATAGCTTTTGGTAATTTCGTTAGCACTATGAATCTTGAGGAACATATCAAAGAGTATATAGACAGCCAACCTGAACCCAAACGCAGCGACATGCAAGCGTTGCATAGCCTCATACTAACAATAATGCCAGAATGTAAATTATGGTACCTTGATGGTAAAAACAGTGAAAATAAAATCGTTTCTAATCCGAACATAGGATATGGGCATTATACCATAAATTATGCCGATGGAAAAACAAGAGAATTTTATCAAATTGGTCTGAGTGCAAATACTACAGGAATATCTGTTTATATTATGGGTATAAATAATAAAACTTACTTAGCCAATACATATGGAAAAGAATTAGGTAAGGCAAGTGTAACAGGGTATTGTATAAAGTTCAAAGCATTAAAAAATATCAATATTGAAATTCTAAAAGCGGCAATACGCTATGGATTTGAGGCTAAGTATGAATAAAACTGCATAATTAAATAATTAACAAACATTTATAAAATCTGCTTTACGGTACCAAATGCAGCCTTTACCTTCTAAAAAAAGAAAACTATTTAACAACAAATTACACTATTATTTTTTTCATAAAAATATATATGAACCTTCAATCATTTTTGATTTTTATAAACCATATTCCTTACATTTACACAATCAATTTTCCCGATTAAAATAAGGGAATAAAACAAAACTGACACTGAAAATTAAAATAAACGCAAAATGAAACAAACAACAACTTTAGGACATAGTACTTTAAATCTTAATAGAATTGGACTCGGATGCATGGGAATGTCTGAGTTTTATGGATCTTTTAATGAAGAAGAATCTATTAATACTTTACATAAAGCCATTGACTTAGGAATCAATTTTTTCGACACCGCAGATATGTATGGTTGGGGAGCTAATGAAAGATTGCTGGGTAATGCCTTTAAAGGTCGCAGGGATAATGTAATTATAGCTACCAAATTTGCAGTGATGCGAGGTCCAAATGGAGAATTTCTTGGACTTAATGGTAAGCCAGAATACATCAGGCAGGCATGCGAGCAAAGTCTTCAAAATTTGGGTGTTGACACTATTGATTTGTATTACATGCACCGCCAAGACCCCAAAGTGGAAATTGAAGAAATCGTAGGTGGCATGAGTGAATTGGTTAAACAAGGAAAGGTTAAATACCTAGGTCTTTCTGAAGTTAATGCTGAGACGCTACGCAGAGCCCATGCTGTACATCCTATTTCAGCTCTTCAATCTGAATATTCCTTATGGAGTCGTGAACCAGAAGGAGAGATTTTTGATGTTTGCAAAGAACTTGGCATTACGTTTGTGGCTTACTCTCCTTTGGGCAGAGGATTCTTAACGGGAGCAATCAAAAGCCGTGCAGATTTGGAAACCTCAGATTGGCGCCTTACACTTCCCCGATTTACAGAGGAAGCAATTCAAGAGAATTTGAAATTCGTTGAAGTTATTGAGCAAATAGCGCAGGAAAAACAGGTAACCAAAGCGCAAGTTGCTCTAGCCTGGGTGCTGAGTCAAAATGATGAAATTGTAACTATTCCTGGTACCAGAAAAATTCACCGTCTCGAAGAAAATCTTGGGGCATTTAATGTAGAACTAACTCCAGCTGATTTGGCCATGATTCAAAATTCCATGCCAAAGGAAACTGTTGGAACAAGGTATTAGTGATTTGCTAAGTGCTTTTTTAAGTAATGTTAAATTCTAGTTTAATATTTCAATAAGAAAAAGAATTTTCCCGATTCATAACGGAAAGTTTGCGCACTAAACATCTTTTGAGAAATTTAATAACTTAATTAAAGTTATTAAAGCGCTTTTGTTGCTTTATTAAGCCCTATTGCGTTCCAATCCATAACCCCAACCCTTAAATGAAATAATAATCCTCTAATGATATTAGGAATAAACGATCGAGATTTATTTACTAGACTAACTACATCAAAAAGTACTTTTTACCGATTGTGATTTTTTCAACCCTATTGCGAATCATTGGTATTGGGTTGAGAATCCAGAAAATTAAATGACGCAGAAAGAACAAAGACAACATTTTCAAAATATCATGGAGCAACACATGGGAATTTTGCACAAGGTTGCACGTTCCTATTGTTCAAATGAAGAAGACCGGCAGGACCTCATTCAGGAAATGATGATACAGGTTTGGCAATCTTTACACCGATATAACCCACAATATAAAATTTCTACCTGGTTGTATAGAATTTGCCTAAATGTTGCTATTTCACTTTATAGAAAAAATACAACAAGAGAAAATAAATATACTAGAATAACTGAACAAACAACACAAATACCAATGGAAGAAAAAACTTCGAATGAAATGCAAATAATTTTATTAGAACAATTTATCAGTGAACTTAAAGAGATAGACAAAGCCTTTATGATTCTGTATTTAGAAGACAAAAGCCACGCTGAAATTTCAGAAATATTGGGAATATCCATCAGCAACGTAGGAACAAAAATTGGACGCCTTAAAGACAAGTTAAAAACACAATTTTCACAATTCAACAAGTAAGATTATGAACGAATCAGAAGTAAAAAAACTCTGGCAAGAAACGAACGATAAGTTGGACAAAACCCTTGCAATACATCAATTGAATACAAAGGAGTTATTCCAGCTAAAATCATTTCACTTTATTTCATCCATGAAGCCGATAAAATTTTTTGTACTATTCACAGGCTTCCTCTGGGTTGGATTAGGAGTCTTCATACTTGGTAACATGTTTATTTATACCTTACCGGAAACAAATAAATTTTTTCTCTTTTCGGCATCTATTCAAGTTGTTTTAACTGCCATAGCTTTAATCATTTATCTGTATCAACTCATCACAATTTATCAAGTAGATATAAGCGACCCAATTTTAAAAACACAGAAGAGAATAGCAAGCCTAAAAACATCAACACTTTGGGTTACACGCATTCTCTTTCTTCAGCTTCCGGTTTTGACAACCTTTTGGTGGAATTATAAAATGTTCCAAGAATGGAATGCTTTTCAATGGGTAATAACCGGAAGTATAACTTTTGCATTTACTATTCTAGCGGTTTGGCTTTTCATTAATATCAAGATAGAAAATAAAGATAAAAAATGGTTTAAACTTATTTTTACCGGAAAAGAATGGACACCTTTGATGAAGGCAATGGAACTGTTAAACCAAATTGAAGCGTATCATGACGAAGGAAAAGAAAATTTCAATCAATCACATCAGTGACTTCAGCAAAACTCTTAAATATGTCAATACTTATAGTACTATAACAAAACCACTTGCTTCTATAAGCTCATATAATCGATATTATAAATATTCGATTTTTAATTAAAGAACTCATTTAAAAAATTTACATTGAAACTTTATATGCTGAAAAGCGACCGAATACAATGCCAAATCCAATAGTGGAAATTATAAAACGACATCAAAACAAGAAAATGAAAAAATCAAAATCAATTGCAGGCATTGTTGGGCCTACACTAATGGTTGTACCTATGTCTGAGTGGAAATTATGGAATCCTCCTCTGTATAATACTCAGATTGTTCCTCTTGTATATTTTTCAGGTGTACTTTTATTTATTGGAGGCCTAGCACTTATTCGAATGCATCATGTTTGGCCTTTAGGTTGGCAAACGAGTTTAACTCTAACTGCATGGTTAACCTTGTTACTTGGCGCATTTCGTATGTTTTTCCCTCAGCAATCCATTGCACAATTCAACAAGAATAATTCACCACTAATTGTTGAAATAAGACTAATTCTCCTTGGAGCTTACTTAACCTTCATGGCATATTTTCAAAAGAAAAATAAAATAAGTTTAATTAAGGCAGATAAGCCAGAAATTCTTTATTTTGTTACAAAGAACTTTTTAATTGGAATCAAGTAAATGGTTAAGCAATATTGTAAACATAGAAATACAAAAATGGAATTTGTAAAAAGCAAGATTTACTCAATTTAAGCTTAATAAATAGTTTTTTAAAAGAATACTTTAAACTTAAATGAGAGAAAATCCGAAATAATTTTCAATTCATAATTCAAACTAAATTTGAAACTAGTAAACCTGTCTACATCAAAAACAAAACACTTAAGAATGACAAAAACACATTTCCTTGCATTGACGCTATGGGTGCTTTCTTTTTTAGGTTGCACAGAAAAAGTTACAATAGAAGATCTTAAAAAATTTGTTGCAACAGAAACCTATCCAGATGATGAATTCTTAGATACAATTAGAAACCAAAAAGCGTTTATAATTGTAGCACATGATGACGATGATTGTGCAATGTCAGGCACAATTGCAAAACTAACTGCGAAAGGTTGGACAATCAAAAAATTAAGTTTGCAAAGTCATATCTCACCTAAAACTGGCAAAAACCCGTCTGGTATCATATGTGATGGGAATAATCCTATACTACAAGATGGTTATTATCGTATTGGTTTAGATACGATGAAAAACGCATATTTACCCATCCCATATGCAAGCATTAAAAAACAATTTCTTACTGAAAAAGTTGCGAATGAAATTATTCAGAAAACAAAAGAACTCAAGCCTTCCGTAATCTTTACACTTGACAATGTAAAAGGCGGATATGGGCATCCTGACCACATTTTCATTAGTCAATTAGTGAAAGACCTTTTTGAGGAAGGCCAAATTGAAATCGAGAAAATTTATCAATCTGTCTACACTAACCATATGGAAATCGAGATTGTAGATAAATGGTTGAGTGCAAGAATGAAAAAATGGGGCTATCCCAATGCAAGTAATCTTGCAAATGAAATGTATGGTATTAGTGGTATGCCAGAACCAACAACACAAATTGACATAACAGAAATAGCAGAAATAAAAATGGAATATCTGAGATCATATGATGAAGATGTAAAAAAAAATCTAAGAAAGTTCATCCCTTATTATGAAGAATTTGACGCAAATACTTATTTCAAAATTTTTAACAGAGAATTTTTTAGGGTATTGCATAAACCAAAATAGTCACTCAAATCAATGGCGAAAACTTTAAGCAACCCATAAGAAATGACTACAATTCAGAAATAATTAAAAATAAAGCTTTGAACTACATAAGTAAGGATAAGAACCAAAGGTCAATTTTCTGAGAAATTAGATATATTTTGAACAACCTGTGGTTAGATGTTGCCTTAAGCAAAATTCATTAAATTTGAACTACCTTTTAAAAAATTAAAGTTGCCAATTATAGATTAAAACAAACTAGGCAATGAAAATACACGTCAAATACATGGTTTCACTTCGTTGCAAATTAGCAGTAAGGGATGCATTGGAATAAGTGGGACTTCATTATAGATATGTTGATTTAGGTGAAGTTGATTTAATTGAAAGTACAATTTCTAAGGAACAGCATGACCACTTAAAAAAAATGCTTCAAAAATCAGGACTTGAATTGATGGATGAAACGAAATCCGTTCTTGTTGAAAGAATAAAAAATCTTATAATTGAAATGATACATTATGCAGATGAATTGCCAAAGCACAATATTTCAGAGTATTTAAGTTATCAACTTGACCATGACTACGCTTACTTATCCAATCTATTCAAAGAAGTAACCGGAACAACCATTCAGCATTATATTTTATTACACAAAATCGAAAAAGCAAAAGAATTAATCTTATATGATGAATTAAATCTGAGCGAGATTTCATATAAACTACACTACAGCAGTGTTGCTCATTTATCCATCCAATTTAAACAAATCACAGGTCAGACTCCCTCCTATTTCAAGAAAATTTATAGCTACAAAAAACGTATAATGTTGGAGGCACTTTAAACAATCCATAATTAATAATAATTTAATAAACAAACAACACTCTTTCTTATTAGTGACCTTATTGGCATTAACATTAATTCCTGCACAATTAAAAGCTGGATCGGAAAAAGATCCTTCTTCGGGAACAACACCAAAAACAACTGAATCACCAGAAGCAAAAGTACTTATGACTCGTTTGAATGAGATAAAAGCATTGGACAAATCAAATTTAACCTCTCTTGAAAAAAAGGAATTACGGAAAGAAGTGCTTGCCGCAAAAAAACAACTTAAAGAATTAAGCGGTGGAGTTTATATTTCTATTGGAGCAATTATCATCATTATCCTTTTATTAATCCTATTGGTTTAATTGTCAAAATTTTTACACATTTTTTAAACATTAATTCACTCTTTATTTCACTATCATGGGAAATTTATTGTACGTCATTGCAGTTATTCTGATTGTTGCTTGGTTTATTGGATTCGTAGGTTATAGTGCCGGTGGTATTATTCATATCCTTCTTGTTATAGCTGTAATTGCAATATTGCTGAGAGTTATTCAGGGTAAAAAAATTATTTAATTTTTCTAAAATACCACAATTTGTGTTATTTAAATTAAGGTTGAAATCATTTGCTATGAAAGCTCGCTTACTAACCTTGTTTTCAGTAAAGCACTTAGACAGAAATTATATAACTCATTTTTATAATTATATAATCCTAACCTTTATTAATACCTCAACTTTGTAGTGTAATAATTTTGTTACAAAAAGTAAAATCAAAATGAAAGATTCAACCCACACTCCTCTTCCTGCCATTGGAACTTGGAAAGAACAAAAAGTCAAGCTTCAAGAAAAATTCCCTACTTTAACTGATACTGATTTACGGTATGAAGAAGGAAAAAAGAATGAAATGCTTGCCAAGATTCAGGTTAAACTTGGAAAAACAAAAGAAGAACTTGCATCAATTATTGCAGCTCTTTAGTTTCATTTTTAGTTAACAGGAATCGTTAAACAAATGTTTAACGATTTTTTTTTGCCAAAAACCATTCAAAAATAGGTTGATTTTATTTCTGAATATACAAATAATACTTTTAATAAAACAATATTAATATTAAATATTCTCTTGACACACAAACCCAACAAGAATCATTTATATATATCTTTCTTATTCGTCTAATAAAATCCTGTATTTTCAATGCTGGAAAACCTATGACAACTGAAATTTTTAATGACGAGTTTAAAAGTATAGCTGGTCATCTAAAATCCTATATATTAAGGATAACTGCGAGTATCGCTGATGCTGAGGACATAGTTCACGATACTTACCTGAAAGCGCTGGACAATCTGCATACTTTTCGCGAAGAGTCTTCCCTAAAAACCTGGTTGTTCACAATTGCTTCAAATCTTGCAAAAGATAATCTGCGGGCTCAAAAACGCTGGACTGAAAACGTTACTGACATTACGAAGCAAGCAGCATTATCCAACAAACAATTTTTTCAGGAGGCTATGCATATTCGAATGACTTCCCCTCAGGGACAGTACGAAGCAAAGGAACACATCGCGTTTTGCTTTACCTGTATTTCTAAGTCATTACCGCTTGAGCAACAAATCTGTGTCCTTTTAAAAGAAGTATATGATTTCAAAGTATCGGAAATCAGTACCATTATGAATACAACCGAATCAATGGTGAAGTATTATTTACATACTGGAAGATCAAAAATGACCAACATTTTTGAAGGTCGCTGTGCTTTAATTAATAAAGACGGTGTTTGTCATCAATGCTCAGAACTAAATGGCATTTTTAATCCAAAGCAGAATACGCAGGAAGAACTGATGAAATTGGATATGGTGAAAAAGGCGGATTTAGAGGACAGGGAACATTTGTTTGACTTAAGAATGCAGATAGTTAAAGATATTGACCCCTTTACCTCAAAAGCCTCCGAATTACAACTGCATCATTTAGAGCACAATAGACAGGTGATGGAAAAATATTTGGAAAAAAATTCTGATTAACCCTATCGTTTTGCTTCGCCCAGACGTCAAAAGTAAAAAACCCATAAAAAGGGAATTACTAACACTTTAAAGCTTAGCACTAATGACAACATCATCAATGGCTCAAAACGGAAAAGCCACAACCGTTAAAACAACTTTCCACAGAGAAACCTCTGTTAGTATTGACATCAAGGCAGAAACTGCCATTATCTGGGCATTGCTTACCAAAGCTTCCGATTACCCCAGATGGAATTTCACTATTGTTTCCATTACAGGTAACATTGCTCCAGGAAACACCATTCAGTTGAAATCTACCTTGGATGCAAAAAGGACCTTTAAATTGAAAGTAAAGGCTTTTGAACCTGAAAAAAAACTGATTTGGGGTGATGGTCAGGGAACAAGAGTCATCACGCTTACAAAAAAAGCATCTGGTATTGTTACCTTTTCCATGACCGAAAAAATCGGAGGATTAATGTTTCCAATGTATGCTAAAATGATCCCTTCTTTTGACAACGCATTCGAGCAATTTGCAAAAGACCTGAAGAAAGAATCCGAAACTATAATGAACGCAAAGTAATTTCACCATTCAATCATCATTCAAATGAAAATAGTTAAAATAAACTACACAACATCAGCCGAATTTTCCGAACAAAATAAAGCGAATATTCAAACCTTTATGGCTGATCTAAAACAAGTTAATTCCATTGGAATCCAGTATTCTATTTGCCTTTCTGCAGATGGTAAAACATTTACGCATCTTGCCTTTTTCAAAACTGATGAGGACCAAAAATTACTGACCGAACTACCTGCCTTTAAAACCTTTCAAGAAGAATTGAAGGCGAGTAAACCGGAAGTTTCACCTCAACAAGAAATTCTTACTTTAGTTGCTTCATCCAATGACCTTTTCTCAAACTGATATGAAAGATAAAATCGGAACCAAAGACAAGCCTTTAACATTAAAAACCCCTCCACTGACATCGGAGTATACCATGCACGTTGATGAAAAAGATGGAAAAGAGGTGTTGGTCTGTACCGTAGGTAAAACGGTATTATTGTACGACATCAATTGCCTGAATGACTTGCATAATATGCTAAAAAACCATGGTGACTGGATGGAATTGGGCAGTGCTGATGAACAAAAACCTGCAAAAGAAGGCACTGTTGAAGCATGGGGAAGATCAGAAAACAACCCTATAGGCGGATGGTATGGACTTAAAAAAGGTCTTCGTGGACGTTTTGGAATGTACATACCGCCATTAATGGAAGCCTTAGGCTTGGCAGAAGTAACCCACGACCCAAAAGGAAATAAAATGAAGGCTAAATAAAGCCGCAAAAAAAACTGTTTGTTGCTCCTCCTAAAGATACTAAGCCCTAAAGTTTGCAAAAATTTTAGGGCTTTACCTTGCTGTTCTTAGTACCACTTAATCTTTTTGGGTTGTAAAATATTTTTAATTAACTGATAATGAATCATATATCTTTAGACCAATTCTAAATAAGCGAACATAGGTATTGTGGATTCCAAAATCGGTCTGTTTCTTTGCGCCTGTTTAGAACAAACACCTTTGGAGAAAACGCACTGAAATGAAAAAATTAATACCTCTAATTTTGGTAATCAATTTCTGTGTTTTATCCGGTTATTCACAACAATCTGATACCACAAAAACACTCTTACTTAACGAAATTATAATTCAGGAAAGTCAATCTGTCAGTGAAATCGAACGAATGCCAGATGTAAAAGAAAATGTACTATATGCTGGAAAAAAGACAGAAGTAATTCAATTAGAGAAAATAAATGCAGATTTAAGTATTAACAATACCCGACAAGTATTTGCAAAAGTTCCAGGTATTAGCATTTGGGAAAACGAAGGTTCAGGCATTCAGGTGGGCGTTTCTGTCCGGGGATTAAGCCCTAATCGATCCTGGGAATTTAATGTTCGTCAAAATGGCTATGACATTAGTTCTGATCCCTTTGGTTATCCTGAAACCTATTATACTCCTCCTATGGAAGCACTCAAAAAAATAGAAGTAATCAGAGGAGCTGCCTCCCTGCAATTTGGTCCTCAGTTTGGTGGACTCCTAAATTATCAAATTAAACAAGCCGATAAAAGTAAACCCGTTTCGTTTGAAACAAGCCAAACAATTGGAAGCTATGCACTATTCAATACGTATAATGCATTGGGATTAACTTCAAAAAAGGCATCCTTTTATGGGTTTTTGCACCATCGTTCTGCTGATGGCTGGAGAGAAAACAGCAGATACTCAATTTTAACTGGTTATCTTTCTGCGAATTATCAGATATCAAATAAATTAAACATTAGTGGTGAATACACCAACATGAATTACAAAAGTCAACAACCTGGCGGCCTTACCGACGCACAGTTTGAAGACAACCCGCGCCAATCTATGAGAGAAAGAAACTGGTTTGGTGCTCCCTTTTCTGTTGCATCGATTACTCTAAAATATGAAATCTCAGCTACAATAAATATCCAGCTTAAAACATTTGCAACCTTTGCAGAAAGAAACAGTGTAGGTTTTACAAAATCTATTACCACCAAGGATAGCATCAACCCAGCTACTCTTCAATACTCTGCACGTCAGGTTGACAGGGACAATTACCAAAATTATGGTACAGAAGCCCGAACCTCGGTTCGATACGCATTCTTAGGAAATGAACATATTTTCGCTGGAGGAATTAGGATATATACCGGTCAAACAAAACGCAATCAACTGGGTACTGGTACAACAGGAAATGACTTTGACCTAACCTTAACCACTCCACAATATGGTCGTTCCTTATCTTTTGAAACAAACAATTTTGCTGCTTTCGCTGAGAATATTTTTTATGTTGGAAAAAAATTAAAATTGATTCCCGGATTCAGGTTGGAGTATATTGAAAATAGCAGAAGTGGTTATATTAATACTTCTCAAACCGGTACTTTACCAACTGACAACAGAATACGGAAATTTTTACTTTATGGATTAGGCAGCGAATACAGAATAAGTGAAAAAACCAATATCTATGCAAATTACTCTCTTGCCTATCGTCCTGTTACCTTTTCAGAATTAACCCCCTCTGGAACAACTGAAGTTATTGACCCAAACCTTAAAGACGCCAACGGCTATAATGCAGATTTAGGATATCGGGGCACTGTAAAAAATTATCTTTCTTTTGATGTAGGTGTATTTTTCTTGCATTATGACAATAGAATTGGTACAATTTCTCAAAATGGGGTGCCTTTTAAAACCAATATAGGAACATCAGAAAGTAAAGGCATTGAATCTTATATCGAGATAAATCCAATTCGAATTTTTACAGATGATTCAAAAATTGGAACTCTCAGCTTTTTTGCCTCGAACGCATTCATAAATGCAAGATATATTCAGTGGAATAACCCTGCTATCGCTCAAAATCCTGCAACATCTATTGAAAACAATAGGGTAGAAAATGCCCCAAAATTTATTCATCGTTTTGGTGCAACCTACAATTTAAAATCCTTCTCAGCTACTTTTCAGTTAAACAGTGTGGGGGATGTTTTTACCGATGCTGAAAACAGTGAAACTCCCAACGCAACAGCAACAACTGGAAAACTTTCAGGATATAAAGTAATGGATCTTGCCTGTTCCTATAAATTCAAGAAACAATATTCCATTAAGGCAGGAATTAATAACCTCGCAAATGAGAAATACGCAACTCGCAGAGCAGGAGGTTATCCGGGTCCGGGAATTTTACCTGCAAATGGGAGAACTGTTTTTATAACTTTAAGTGCTTCCTTTTAATTAATACTTAAAGTATTGAAATTTTCCACGTCTCCTTTCTTTATACCATTCTAATAATTCTAACAATAGTCCGGATGCAATTAGTTTTAAAGTAGCTCCTGGCAAGAAATTAAACACTCCAGTTTGAAGACATTCCATTCCTGTCATATCTGTCGTCAATAGCAGCCCTATCAATCCTGATCCATAAATAATAATTTGTCCTAATGGAAGTGCCAGAAATTTCATCC
>Ga0114980_10001429_pt1 | contig 17110 bp, 10 predicted proteins | sample S_140806_EF_Meta_FD_87018 | JGI IMG/M metagenome (GOLD analysis project Ga0114980, IMG submission 87018) | Freshwater microbial communities from Lake Simoncouche, Canada to study carbon cycling - S_140806_EF_MetaG | ecosystem: Environmental > Aquatic > Freshwater > Lake | place: Lake...
CTGCTAACAATGTAAAAACAGCCAACTTTACTGGGGCTACACAAGGTGTTGCTAGAAGTGGTTTAATAGAAGAATTCTCTTCTTCTACTTGTGCTCCTTGTGCTTCCTTCAATGCTACTTTTGATCCATTAATTGTATCTAATAATTCTAATGTTGCTTCTAGTAAATTTAATGTAGTTAAATATCAAATGAACTGGCCTTCACCTGGAACAGATCCTAGTTATAACCCTCCTGGACTTGCACGTAGAACTTACTATAATGTATCAGGTATCCCTGATCATTTCACTAATGGTTTAGCAGGCGGAGCAGGCGACCAAGCAGAAATAGATGCGTCTAAAGCAAACCCTGCAGTAGCGGCTATTACTGGTACTTATTACTTAAAAGGTGCTGACTCTATCATTTGCACGGTTACCGTTACACCTTATATCACTACAACTACTCCATTCAAATTACACGTTGCAGCAGTAGAAAGACAATACAATTATACTGGTACAACTTCGCAAACAAATTATGTTCGTATTATGCGCATGATGTTCCCTGATGGTAATGGTACTTCTTTAGCTAACTTAACTGCTGGCCAAAGTCAATCATTTACGTTCAGAGCTAAATATACAGTAGGTAGTGTTACTCAAAATAGCTTAAACTTCTGGGCAAATCCAATTGGAAGTGATATGGTTGCTTTTGTTCAAGACAATACCAACAAAGATATCATTCAATCTTATGCTACACCAGCTTCAACAACTAGTGTAAATACCATTGAAAATATGACTAGCTTGTCGGTATTCCCTAACCCTGCTATTGATTATGCAGAAGTTGGTTTCAGAAATGCAGTATCAATGAGTGTTGGTGTTAGAGTATTTGATATGATGGGTAAAATAGTTTTTGAAAAAGCTACTACTACTTATGAAAGTGGTTTGAATGCTATTCAAATTCCAGTTGCTCAATTCTCTAATGGTTTATATAATGTACAAATCATTACTAATAACGGAACGCTTACTGAAAAAATTACAGTAGCTAAATAATTCTAGTTTATTTTAGATTAAAAAAGTCCCGCAGTAAACTGCGGGACTTTTTTATTATTGCTATTTTTTTAAACTCCAAAATATTCTATTATACAAGAACGTAACAACAATTCTTGCGTAATCATTTCCTCCGCATCTACACCTTGTGTTTGTTTATAATGAGGCCAACCTTCATCATCTCTGCCTTCAAATTCAAAGAACCCTCTGCTACTTAGTAAGGTACAAACGGCCACATGCATTAAATCTTGTTTTTGTTCTTTTGTAATTTGTTTATCTGTAGGCCAGCCCACTTCATTAAGGCCAATTAAAAATAAGATGGCTTCCATATTTGGCTTTTTGCCAAATCGCTCTACCAACATAAATTCAACCAAAGGCCATTTTTCAAAATTCGTTTCCATAAAAATATTATCGTGCATCAAAATCTAAAAAAACTGTTGCGCTTGTAGGGTGAGCTTGACAAGACAAGACAAAACCTTTTTTGATTTCATCTGCTTCTAATGCATAATTTACTTCCATTGATACACTACCTTCTAATACTTTTGCTTTGCAGGTACAACATACACCACCTTTACAAGCATAAGGCAAATCGGCACCTTGCTGTAATGCCACATCTAAAATGGTATCTCCTTCAAAAGGAACATCCATCTCTAAGGTTACACCATCAATGCGCACTTTCACTTTGCTTACTTCATTAACAGCATTAGCATTTGTTTCTTTTTGTGAAGCTGTAGTGGTTTTTTGTTGACTTGGCGATGTAAATAATTCAATATGAATTTTACTACTATCAAGCCCTAATGTTTGTAACGTATTTTTTACTTCTAAAATCATTGCTTCTGGTCCGCAAATAAATGCTTCCGTGAGCAAAGCAACATCAAAAATACTTTGCGCAAATTCTTTACATTTTTGATCATCAATTCTACCATTCATGATAGGCAAATCAACAGCTTCTCTACTTAATACATGATTTAAAGACAATCGAGAAACATATTTATTTTTCAGATCTTCTAACTCTTCTCTGAATATAATGCTTTGTCTAGATTGATTGCCATATAGTAAAGTAAAACGATCTTGGTCATTATTGGTTAAGCCTGCTTTAATCATACTCATCATAGGTGTAATACCACTTCCAGCAGCTATTAATAAAGTATGTTTAGCTTGATCATTACTTTTAGAAACAAAGTTGCCCATTGGTGGCATAACTTCTAATACATCACCTACTTTTAATTGTTGCACAGCATACGTTGAAAATAAACCTTGTTCTACTTGCTTTACAGCAACTTTGATATGCGGCTCTTGAGGTGCAGAACAGATAGAATAGGATCTGCGTATTTCTTGCCCATTGATGGTTGCTTTTATCGTAAGATATTGACCTGGAATAAATGTAAATGTACTTTTAAGTTCCTCCGGAATTTGAAATCCAATAGCTACACAAGTTGCGGTTTCGCGGTTAATACTGACTACTGGTAAAGCATAAAATTTTGTACTCATAAGTATTTATTTGTTTTCTAGCAATGCATCTAATGCATCTTTATTTATTAAGTTAAAAATAAGTTGACCATCGGGTGTAATGGATGGCTGTTGACACGCAAATAGTTCGTCAATCAAAAGTTGTTGTGCTTCTTGATGATTGATAGGTAAGGTAGTTCTTGAAAATTGTTTAGCCATCTGCACCATCAAGCGTTCTATTCTACTCGAATGAATATCATCTGCAGCATGTTTTAATTGCTCTAATAAAGTTTCTAATATTCTTGTTTCTTCTCCTTGTTGCAATCCACTAGGTGTGCCCTTGATTATAAATTCTCTAGCGTCGTTAGAAGCAATATCAAAACCAATTCTTCGTAAGTCTGGTAAAATTTCCTCTAGCAATATAGCGTCAGAAGGAGCTACTGCATAGCTTGTTGGAAATAATAATTGTTGTGACACCAATTGCTCTTTTTCATAATCTGTTTTCAAACGTTCATACCAAATACGCTCCTGTGCTCGCTTTATGTGAATGAGTATCAACCCAGATTTAATGGTTGATACCAAATAGGCACCTTGCACCATTAAAACGGCATTGGAAGTAGTGGCTACTTCATTATCTAATATTAATTCTGGCGCTTGCACAGCAATGGTGTGCTCTGTTGGGGCGTTAATGGCATATAGTTCTTTCCATTTTTCTAAACCATCTTTTTTATCAATGTAATACGTTTGGTTTTTTTGTTGAAAAGCTTGTTGCAAATAACTCGTACCAGCGGCATTAGATGGTTGATCGCTTGTGTTTTGCAAGGACGGTAAATGCTGAATAGCTGCATTTAGAGAAAAATCTAATGAAGGGGCAATATTGAAACGTGCTAAGGCATGTTTGATGGCCGCTTGAAGATAGGCATACATTAATCGATCATCTTCAAATTTGACCTCTTGTTTAGTAGGGTGCACATTGACATCTACACGTGTAGGATCTATTTCTAAAAACAAAACGTAGAAAGGAAACGATTCTTTTTCAATTAAACTCTCATAAGCTTGCATTACAGCATGATGCAAATAAGCATTTTTTATAAAACGATTATTGATAAAGAAAAATTGATTGCCTCTAGTTTTAGTAGCCGATTGAGGCTTGCCAATAAAGCCTCTAATTTTCAACACCTCTGTTTCTTCTTCTACAGGCACTAAATTCTTTTCTAAATGGTTGCCAAGCAAACTCACTATTCGATGCTTCAGGGTGCCTGCTGTTAAATTAAATTGCTCAACTTGGTTATTCCAAAACTTAAATTGTATAGCTGGATAGGCTAAGGCAATTCTTATAAACTCATCTAAGTTGTGTTTTAATTCGGTCGTAGTACTCTTTAAAAAATGTCTACGAGCTGGTACATTAAAAAATAAGTTCTTTACACTAATGCTAGTGCCTTTATTTACAACAACAGGTTCTTGAGTAATTACTTGCGTGCCTTCAATAATAATTTTTGAACCCATTTCATCCTGCGCTCTCTTCGTTTTGAGCTCTACTTGAGCTACTGCTGCAATGGAAGCTAAAGCTTCTCCTCTAAAACCCATCGTGCGTATGGTAAACAAATCTTGGATGTTTTTAATTTTAGACGTTGCATGTCGCTCAAAACTCATGCGCGCATCGGTTGGGCTCATCCCAATGCCATTATCTACTACTTGCACTAATTCTTTACCCGCATCTTTTATGATGAGTTGTATTTCGGTAGCCTCGGCATCTAATGCGTTTTCCATAAGCTCTTTTACAAGCGAAGAAGGTCGTTGCACAACCTCCCCTGCCGCAATCTGATTGGCTATATGATCACTCAATAAATTGATTACATCCGACACGAATAAAAATTTTTACAAAGGTACTACCTATTGCTTAATGATGCATGCTATTCAAGTATTAAAATACCCTAAAGAATAGAAATTTTGTTATTTTTATAGCGTCACAAACATATTTGAATCCCTTTACCCTATTTTTGATACATGCATAATAAATTAACTTTTGTTGCTTTAATAGCAGGTCTTTTGTTGCTTACTTTCCCAAGTGCAGCCCAGTCCGACCAAGCCTCTAAATGGGCAGATAGTGTTTACCAAAAATTAAATACCCGAGAGTGTATTGGCCAAATGATTATGGTGGCTGCCTATTCTGGTACTAAAAAACAAAACGACTCTTTAATTAGACACTATATTAAAAACAAACAAATTGGTGGAGTCATATTTATGCAAGGTGGTCCTGTAAGGCAAGCACGCCTTACCAACGAATGGCAAAGCAGTGCCCAAGTACCTTTACTAATTGCCATGGATGCGGAATGGGGTTTAGGAATGCGTTTGGATAGTGTAAAGAATTTTCCAAAACAAATGCAATTAGGCGCTACTCAAAACCCTGCATTTGCCTATCAAATAGGGGCTTCTATTGCTCAACAATGCAAGCTATTAGGTGTTCATATCAATTTCGGACCCGTAGTAGATGTCAACAATAATCCGAACAACCCAGTTATTAATTTGCGCTCTTATGGCGAACATAAAGAAGAAGTGGCTCGCTTTTCTGAAGCCTATATCAAAGGACTACAAGACAATGGTGTAATGGCTTGTGCCAAACACTTTCCGGGTCATGGTGATACCGATGCTGATTCTCATAAAGAACTACCTGTCATTACGAAATCTAAAGAATCTTTAGAAGCAGTAGAACTATATCCTTTTGCAAGAGTAATAGCCAGTGGCGTGCAAAGCATCATGGTAGGTCATTTGCAAGTACCTGCCCTTGAGCCTAATGAAAAATTACCGGCCACCTTATCTCCGGCAATTGTATCGGACTTGCTTAAAAAAGAAATGCACTTCAAGGGATTAGTGATTACCGACGCTTTAAATATGCAAGGTGTTGCCAATTATTATCAACCAGGAGAAGTAGATTTAAAAGCATTCCAAGCAGGCAATGATATTTTATTATTCTCACAAGATCCTGAAAAAGCAATCAACAAAATTGAAGTAGCTGTAAAAGAGAATGCAGCTTTAGCTACTGCCTTATCAAATAGTGTACACAAAATATTAATGGTCAAATACCAATATGGATTAACGCATCTGAAAAAAATTGACACGATAGGATTAGTAAAAAAATTAAATAGTACTACCGACAAAATTAATAGTGCTATTGCCCATCAAGCAATTACAGATGTAAAAGGCAATGCCAAAGAACTCTTAAAAAACGGAGAGCATATCCATTTGATATACCTTCATAAAGCTATTGATAGCACGCTAGAAAAAAGCGTATCTCAAAATTCGAAAATTAAATATCATCCTAAAATAGAACTAGCAGCTGCAGCTCAAATAATTGATACCGCTACAAACCCTATTGTTATTGCTATTAAAGGTTATAGCCCATATCCAAATAATAATTTTGGCCTCAGTAATGATGAGATTAACTTTTTGTCTAGTATTCAAAAAAATAAAAATGTTTGTCTAGCCTTTATTGGCAACCCCTATGCTATTCGATTTGCTCCTAAAGCAAGCGCATTGCTCGTTACATACGAATCCAATATTTATACCGAAACGGCTTTTATAGACTTCCTGACGAAACCTTTTCAAAATAATAGCACATTACCTATAACGCCTATTGGATTTGAATAAGGATATGAAATTACCTATACGCATACTTTACCTACTAATACTATTGATAGTTGGCAATACCTTGCATGCGCAAGAAAAATTGTTGTATCAATTAAAACCTGCTAGTAGCTTTTCTGAGGTTGGTGTTGTTTTTGAAAATGAATTAAATCAAATTGACAGCTTGATGAAGCGCGCTATAGATGCGGAAGTTTTTCCTGGAGCACGCATACTAGCTGCAAGAAATGGAAAGGTTTTTTTCAATAAAGCCTTTGGTACTTTAGATGGTAATGAAGAAAACCCTGTAAATTTAAAAACCGTATACGACCTCGCATCGATTACTAAAATAGCAAGTACCACATTAGCTATTATGCGTTTATACGAACAGGGGAAAATTGATCTTAATAAAACCTTAGGAGATTATTTACCCATTACAAAAGGCACCAATAAAGAATTTTGTTTGCTTAAAGATTTGTTGACGCATCAGGCGGGCATGAAAAGTTGGATTCCTTTTTATAAATTTTTTAAAGACTCCAGTGCAGATTTTAAAGAAGGTATTTTCAATAATTATAAAACTAAAACTTTTGCAGTTGAAGTAGCTAAGGATCTTTTCATGAATGCTAGTTACAGAGATACCATTTGGAAAATGATTCTTGAAAGTCCATTAGAAAATAAAGGCAAAATGGTATACAGCGATTTAGACTTTTATTTTCTGGGTGCTATTATTCAACAACTTACTGGCAAAACCCTTGATCAGTATGTGTTTTCCGAATTTTATGAACCCATGGGTTTAAGAAAAACCGGCTATAAGCCTTTATCTATTATGGATGAATCTTATATAGCGCCAACAGAAAATGATACTGTTTTCAGAAAACAGCTTATCAAAGGTTTTGTTCACGATCCTGGTGCTGCATTGTTTGGTGGTGTTGCAGGACATGCTGGTTTGTTTTCGAATGCGGCTGAATTAGCAGCGCTTATGCAAATGTTATTAAACGGCGGTAGTTATAAAGGCCGAGTGTATTTTAAAACCAGTACCATTCAATTATTTACTAGTTATCAATCTACTATTAGTAGAAAAGGATTTGGCTTTGATAAACCTCAAGCAAATGCAAATGATGCTGGGCCATGTAGCAACCACTGTAGCGCCTACACGTATGGCCACCAGGGGTTTACGGGCACCTGTGTATGGGTAGATCCTGGTCAACAGTTGGTATTTGTTTTTTTATCTAATAGAGTATTCCCCTATGAAAACAGTGCTATAAACAAATGGAATATTCGCAGCTTAGTACAAGATTATATTTATAAATCATTAGATGTTCCTGAAAATAAAGAACGTAAACTACTATATGATCAACAAATGAATAGCAAATAAAAAAAGTCCCACTGGTTAGTGGGACTTTTTTATTTTATACATTAAATCGGAAATGCATTACATCTCCATCTTGTACGACATACTCTTTACCTTCAATGCGTAATTTACCTTTATCTCTTGCACCCGACTCTCCACCAAAAGCAATAAAATCATTGTAGGCAATTACTTCTGCTTTAATAAAGCCTTTTTCAAAATCGGTATGAATTACACTAGCTGCTTGCGGTGCTTTCCATCCTTTTTGAATGGTCCATGCTCTTACTTCTTGTACACCGGCTGTAAAATAAGTAGCCAAATCTAATAAGGTATATGCTACTCTAATTAATCTATTCAAACCGGGTTCTTTCAAGCCGTATTCCGATAAAAATAACTCTTTATCTTCTTGTGCTTCCATTTCTGAAATTTGAGCTTCAATAGTATTGTTCATCACTATTACTTCAGAACTCTCTGCGTGTGCAGCGACAATTAATGCTTCTGAATATTTGTTACCTGTATGTATAGATGATTCGTCTACATTGGCAACATATAATACCGGTTTTTGAGTAAGTAAGAAAATATCAGCAATGGCTTCTAAATCTTCTCCTTCTAATCGCAAGCCTCTTATATTCTTACCTTCTGATAATTGCTTTAAGCATTTATTAAGTACTTCTAATGCTGCCTTTGCTTTATTATCGCCTGTTTTAGCTTGCTTTTCTATACGTTGAATTTTCTTTTCAACGCTTTCTAGGTCTTTTAATTGTAATTCGGTATCTATAATTTCTTTATCACTAACTGGATTGATAGCACCTTCATCACGCAAAATATTTTCGTCTTCGAAACAACGAATAACATGTACTATAGCATCTACCTCTCTAATATTGCCTAAAAATTTGTTGCCCAATCCCTCTCCTTTGCTTGCTCCTTTTACCAAACCTGCAATATCTACAAATTCTATAGTTGTAGGAAGAATACGTTGCGGCACCACTATTTCAGCCAATTTATCTAAACGCTCATCCGGCACATCTACCTGGCCAACATTAGGCTCGATAGTACAAAAACGATAATTGGAAGCTTGCGCTTTAGCACTATTACTTACTGCATTAAAAAGTGTAGATTTTCCAACATTTGGCAAACCAACAATACCCACTTGTAAAGCCATAATTTCTATTTATTTTTTTCGCAAAGATACAAATTTAATGCTGTTTCCATGGCATCATATACCTCTTGTTTTAAGGATTTGATAGCCTGCACATCGGCACCTTTCGGATAGATTGGATCTAAGTATAGCACTCTATTTTTGCCAGGCGACATATTCCACCAAGCATTGTGATGCCAACGATTTACAACATCTAGCATTACAATAGGCACAATAGGCGTTTGTGTATTTACGGCTAATCGAAAAGCCCCATCATAGAAGGGAAGTAAGGGCTGATCAGTTTCATTAAACGTGCCTTCTGGAAATATTAAAATACTCGATTCATGCTTTAAAACACGCCACATTATACGCATGCTTTTTGCTCTACTATGCGCACTACTCCTATCTACCATAACCGCCACTTGCTGATAAATAAACCCAAATAAAGGAAATTGTTTGAGTTCTATTTTCCCTAATGGTCTAAAATAAGTGGGAATAGCAATAAATAAGTTTAAGGCATCTAAATACGTAGCATGATTGGAAACAATAATACATTTCTTTTTTGCTAAGGGCCATTTGCTCATGCGCTTTATGGGCATACCCGCTAACAGCAATCCTAGTCGGCACCAAAATCTATTAATGTACCAAATTCGTTTCCTACTTTTTCTATTATTAGGTATACTAACGATTAGAATTAGTGTTAGAAAAAAAAAGAAGGTGGCTACAAACACTAGGGTCATGTAGCAGGCGAATAGCGTTTTAAAAAATCGTTGCATACTTACATTCCAGGAAACCAAGCTCTTCCAATAGCGGCTCTAAAAGGCCACGGAATAGATGCTAACATGACTAACAATGCAATAAAATTGAACCAAAACATTTTTTTATGTTTTGCTAGATCGGAACTATTCTTGTTAGCTGTTGCATAAGCCAAATGCACCAATACAAGCGCCACTAACATTCCTGCAAAATGCTCCACCGCAAAAAAGCGTGCAACTTTATCATGCATCACATTAGCCATACCCATATTTTGTATATTTTTAATACCCCATGGTCCAACAAAATATAAATACAGACCAATTAATAATTGTATATCACATAAAATCATAAAAAGCAAATTTGCTTTTTGGGTGCTTTTTTCAAAAGCAGCATTAGCGCGCCAAGCCGTCCAAATTTTATAGAGCGTATATAATGCAGCAACTAAAACTGCGTATCTAAGAAAACTATGTAGATGAATCATAAATAAATTTTGCACAAAATAATAAATTAAATGCTACTTCATGGCATTTTTATTCAAGTCATTTCTATATACTTGAATAAAAGATTGCAAATGTCTTAAAAGCGAATCGCTCTGCTTATGTTGAATAGGCTTTAGGCAAGTACTATCCGTACTTTTATCAAAAAGATATTGATCGCTCTCTTGAATCCATTTTAAAACGAAATCGTTTTCAATCCACACATATTGTTGATTGAAATAAGCAATGGCAAAAGGATGAGAAGGATGGAAAATAGAATTGCCTAAGGCATAAAATGGTTTGGGATAATGCAGATAATCTAGCACACTAGGGAGAATATCAATTTGCTGGGTAACTGCAGAAACCTGACCCTTTAAATGGGCATCATTGGGTGCATAATATAAAATTGGGATACTATACTGACCAATTTCTGATCGATAGTAAGGATGCGCACTTAAGGGAGAAGTATGATCGGCAGTAATAACAAACAAGGTATTTTCATACCACGATTGTTGAGCCGCTGCTTCAAAAAATTGTCTTAATGCAAAATCGGTATAGGCTATGGCCTGATGGGCTGGAAGCAAACCTACGGGCAGTTTGTTTTTTAACGAATCGGGAACCGCATAGGGTGGGTGTGAACTTAAGGTAAAAACACCGCTAATAAAGGGTTGTTTTACGTTATTTAGTTCTTTTACTACACGTTGCAGAAAAGGCGCATCCCATATACCCCAATTTCCATCATAGTCGGCTTCATGATCATACTCTGTTCTACCAAAATACTTTTGAAATCCGGCAGCAGCTGTATATACATCAAAACTCATAGTGCCATTGGTACCCCCATGAAAGAAATAAGATGTATATCCGTAAGGTGATAATAAATTAGCAAATGATGGCATCGTATTGGTACTATAAGGCGAAACGGGAATAGCCTCATCCATCAAAGAGGGCATACCTGACAACACTGCTGGAATGCCTTCTGCAGAATGCAATCCATTAGCAAAGGCATTGTTACAAAGCAAGCCTTGCTGCATAAGGGAATCTAGAAAAGGCGTATAGCTAGGTGATATTCCTAAGGAGGTAAACTCTTTAGAAAAGCTTTCTAACATTATAACTACCACATTCATTTTTTTAAAACTACCGGACGCATAATTTTTATGCGTATTGACGTCTGCTTGTGCAACAGCTATATGCCTATAAGCAGGTGTTTCTAAAAATTGATTTTGTAACGTAGTAATAATACTAAAAGGTGTATTGATCACCAAAGGCACCTCTTTATTATTAACTACTTGCACCGCATTGCGCACACCAATGGGCACGTATTGCAAACCGCCTCTTATAGCTACTATAGCTATACCGCTTATCCAAACTAGATGAAAAGCAATATGCAAAATCTTTTGATAAACCGATGTATCAACAAGGGGCACTAGTGCCTTTGTCCATCGATTATTTATTTTATAAAATACATTGACTATAGCTATATAAGCAACAAGAATATACCAATAGTCTTTAAATAAACCGGGGAGAATGGATAACGAATCGCCTTTGCGCGTGAAAAATAAAAGCACATCAGCGGTAGCTCTTTTAAAACTAAATTTAAAATAAATCCAATCCGAAAATTCAAATGCAAAGGCTATGCTATTAATGGTAATAAACAAATAAAATGCATACCTAAACCAAGAAGGATTTCTATGCAAAAACAAAATACCTACTATAAAATAGAGGACATTTAGCGCCCATATAGCACTTAGATCGTAGCGTAGTGCATATCCACAGATTTTAAGAAATGACAAACAACTAACATCTTTAAAACTGTTATGATTAATAGTGAAAAACACCACTCTACTTATTGCAAAAATAGCAAGAAGCAAAAGAAGTTGTTTAGTATAAAGTCGAAGTAAAGCTTTCAATACAAAGGAGATTTAACAAATAGACCACTCAGTTGAGTGGTCTATAACGTTAAGGATTAGTTGATATTAGCTGCATCCAGTGGTAGTTCCACAATTAGGACACATATAGCAAGTGCCATTGCGTAAAGTAATATTACCACACTGACGACAAGCTGGTGCATCTGCACTAGTGCCCATTAGCTTTTTAGTGTCGGCACTGTTTACAGCCATAGCTGCGACAGCTACTGCTTTTGGTGCTACTGCTTTTACGGTTTCGTTGGTAGCAGCCGGTGCTGTAATGCGCACTTGTGATAATTCTTGATTTGCTTGATCTAATTTGCTTACATGCTCAGGATCTAATACATGTACTAAATCATCTCTATCTAAATATTCATATGCTAATACTCTGAAGATATAATCTAATACAGAGGTAGCGCTTTTAATATTTGGATGATCTACCATTCCAGCTGGCTCAAAGCGCGTGAAGATAAATTTATCTACAAACTCTTCTAAAGGTACACCATATTGCAAGCCAACAGATACGGCAACTGCAAAGCTATTTAATAAGCTACGCATCGTTGCTCCTTCCTTAGCCATATCAATAAAGATTTCACCTAAAGTACCATCTTTGTACTCACCTGTGCGTAAGAATAAAGCCTGGCCACCAACTTTACTTTTAATAGTATAGCCATGGCGTTTAGCTGGTAATTGTTTGCGCTCAATAATTCTACTTAATTGACGTTTCAATGTAGTGTCTGGACTATCTTGTACACGCTTGTTTACTTCTTCTAATAATTCATCAATAGTTAATTTTCCTAAATCAACAATATTTGAATTCAGAGCACTTTCTGCAGTTGCAGCGCCTTCGTCTTTTTTCTTTTTATCGCTTTTGTTGCTTAAAGGTTGGCTCAATTTAGAACCATCACGATACAAAGCACATGCTTTCAATCCTAATTCCCAACTTAATTGATAGCAATCTTTAATCTCATCAATTACCGCTTCGTTTGGTAGATTAATGGTTTTAGATATTGCACCAGAGATGAATGGTTGCACGGCAGCCATCATACGAATATGACCGTGTGCATGAATATAGCGTTCGCCTTTTTTACCACATTTGTTGGCACAATCAAAAACAGATAAATGTTCATCTTTCAAGAAAGGTGCCCCTTCAATTGTCATCGTTCCGCATACGTAATCGTTTGCTGCATCTATTTCCTCATCTGTGTATCCTAATGATTCTAATAGATTAAAACTCATATCGTAGTATTCTTCTGGCTTAAATCCAAGGCGTTGCAAACACTCTTCACCTAAGTTATATACATTAAATACAAATCCAATTTCAAATGCACTTTCTACTGCTACGTCTAATTTTTTTATTTCCTCAGCAATAAATCCTTTTTCACTCAATGTTTGGTGATTGATAAATGGTGCACCATCGAAGCTTGCATGTCCTTTTGCATATTTTACAATAGCATCTGTTTGCTCTTCGCTGTAGCCTAATTTAGTTAATGCAGTAGGGATCGATTGGTTAATGATTTTGAAATAACCACCACCAGAAAGTTTTTTAAATTTCACTAAAGCGAAATCTGGCTCTATACCAGTAGTATCGCAATCCATTACCAAACCAATTGTTCCAGTAGGCGCAATAACCGTTGCTTGTGCATTTCTATAACCATATTTTTCACCATACATTACAGCATCATCCCATGCTTTGGTAGCTGATTGCAATAAATAATCTGGGCAATATTTAGCATTGATACCTGCTGGTTTAATCTCTAAACCTTCATAAGCATCTGTTGCATCATAAGCAGCTGCACGGTGATTTCTCATGACGCGCAACATATGCTCTCTGTTTTCTTTAAAGCGAGGGAAAGCTCCTAAAGCTTGCGCCATCTCTGCTGATGTTTTGTAGGCAATACCATTCATGATAGCAGAAATAGATGCTGCAATAGCACGACCTTCTTCACTGTCATAAGCAATACCACTTACCATCAACATAGATCCTAAATTAGCATAACCTAAGCCTAATGTTCGATAGTCGTAGCTCAACTGTGCTACTTCTGGCGAAGGGAATTGCGCCATTAATACAGAGATTTCTAAAACAACGGTCCATAAACGAGCCATATATTCAAAACCAACTACATCAAAAGTGCTCGTAGCTTCATCGAAGAATCTACGGAGATTTAAAGAAGCCAAATTACATGCCGTATTATCTAAGAACATATACTCAGAGCATGGATTAGAAGCTCTAATAGAACCGCCCTCCGGACACGTATGCCACTCATTAATGGTTGTATTGTATTGTGTTCCAGGGTCTGCACAACGCCATGCGGAATAAGCAATTTTTTCCCAAAGCTGACGCGCTGGAATTTTCTTCATTACTTTCCCATCACTTCTACCGGTCATTTCCCAATCTTCGTTGTTGGCTAAACGACGGAAAAATTCATTTGGTATACGTACAGAGTTATTTGAGTTTTGACCCGATACCGTTTTGTAAGCTTCGCCTTCATAATCAGATGCATAACCAGCTGCGATAAGCGCTGCTACTTTCTTTTCTTCTTCTACTTTCCAATCGATGAAGTCGATAATTTCAGGGTGATCTAAATCCAAACACACCATTTTAGCAGCACGACGTGTAGTTCCGCCACTCTTAATAGCACCTGCAGCTCGGTCACCAATTTTTAAGAAGCTCATTAAACCACTTGAAGTACCACCGCCACTTAATTTTTCACCTTCTGCACGGATATTAGAATAGTTGGTACCTACACCAGAACCATATTTAAAAATTCTTGCTTCACGTACCCACAAATCCATAATACCACCTTCGTTTACCAAATCATCATCTACACTCAAGATAAAACATGCATGTGGTTGAGGACGCTCATAAGCATTTTTAGAACGCTCTAAATTTCCTGTAATTGGATCTACGTAAAAGTGACCTTGCGCTTTTCCATTGATGCCATAACTATTGTACAAACCCGTATTAAACCACTGTGGTGAATTTGGTGCGCAGCTCTGCATCAAAATACTATACACCAACTCATCATAAAAAACTAGTGCATCTTTTTCTGATGCAAAGTAACCATACTGAAAACCCCAAGTTCTCCAGCAGTCCGCTAAACGATGCGCTACTTGTTTTACAGAAGTTTCTCTTCCAAGAGAACCATCTGCCTGAGGAACACCTGCTTTTCTAAAATATTTTTGAGCTAAAATATCGGTAGCAATTTGAGACCAATGCGAAGGCACTTCTACATCTGTCATTTCAAATACTTTTTCTCCGTTTGGATTTCTAATTACCGAGGTTCTATAATCATAGGTAAATTGTTCGTAAGGTGTTTGGCTATCTTTGGTATATTGACGATTAAATGCCAAACCTTTGTTTGTTTTTTGTTTTGCTGCCTTCATAAAATTCTATGGGTTGAGTGGGTTTGTTATTTTTAATGTTCCTTTTTCTAAAAACTAATTTTTAGGAGGAAGTAACGAAATTATCTAAAAGAAAAATTTGATGCAACTAATTTTATTCAGATACCTGTGGATAACATTTTCTTTTCTTTGTAGGCTTGCGTTTGACTTTTTTTAAAAAAAACTACTTGCTTTTTTCAATAAAATTTCTATATTATATTAAGCAAGTATTATGCCAAATAATGCATAAATTCTTAAACAAAAAAGGGAGGCCTAAGCCTCCCTTTTTATCGATCTTATTGGTATTATTCTTTAGTAATTTTTCTAAGTATTTTTTGTCCATCTGCATTGATTTCTACAAAATACAAACCGCTTGCAAAACCTGCTAAAGAAAGCTCTTGAGAGAATTGCAATCCTACTTGTTCAAACTCTTGCTGACGCACTACTTGTCCCGTAACCGTTGTAATTTTCAATGCTAATTTATTAATAAACTCAGCTGCTTGAATAGCTACTGTAAATTTATCTGCTGTAGGATTTGGATATACTAATGCTTCTGAAATATTAGCTGTTTGTTGTATGCCCGCTGGACTTGCTCTTCTAAGCATAACCATATAGTCTTCCGTTTCTCCAGACACATAGTTTCCACAACCTAAATCAGAGGCGTTGTTGTTAGATAAATCATTATTCAACACGATACGCATACCGGTTGCTTTATTAGCTATCACTACATATGGAACCTTAAATGATCCTGTGATATAAAAATTAGAAGCAGTGGTTGTGCCCGACCAAACTTTTTCAGAAGGCTCATATGTTAAGCTATTATTATAATCTATAAATGCTGTTACTTTAGCATCTGCATGATTAGCTGTTTTCATAGTATGATACACTTCAATTCTATAAGTAGAATCGGCCATTAATTCGATTGGTGCGATATAGGTATTGTCAGTACGTTGGCGAATAGCTATTGGATTTTTAACATGCGGACCGCCTGTATTCAATATAAAATTGTATAAACGGAAAGCACCAATATCACTGGAGTCTAAATCACTCAAGGTAGCTTGGTTTAAACAATAGCATTTGTAAGGTAAAACCGTATTTACAAACAAGGTATTAGAATAAGCAGTATCGTTTGTATTAGAACAGATTATACGTAGTTTATAATAATTAGGATATTGCACCAACATGGTCATGGTATCTCTATTCAATGAGTTGGGAACTGGACCCCAATTGATTTGATCATACGAATACATCCATTCTGTAATCAATCCAGATTTAAATTTGGTATGGGTGGTGTCGCATAAGAATACGGTATAGCCCGGACAAGCTGCGGTATCAGAAACGGTAGCAATACCTGGATCTGGAGCGCCTGAACAAGGAGGATAATTAATATTTACTAAATAATCTTCTGTTTCTCCATAAGTAGTGTAGGTGCCACATGGGTTGATAGCTGCAACGGTAGGTGCTTGTAAAATTACACGCATACCCGTGATACCGATCGGTGCATTAGCAGGAATCGTCATAGTATCACCAATGGTTGGTGTAGTAGAAGATGTATTTTGTTGAAATACTTTTTCAGTTGGCTCAAAAACCCCATTCTGGTTCATATCAATCCAAATAGCCCCAGAAGCATTAAACGTAGGAGACAACCAAGAGGTATAGTTAAGTATTTGTGTAATTTGGAATAAATAATTTTTCTCTTTGTATAAAGGAGTAATTGGATTCAAATTGGTAAAGTTGGTATAGCCATTTGTAGCTGTTGGATTACTTAGTGTAGGAGTACCCGTGCCATTATTTAACATTACCGCACTATTTGCTTGATCTGTAATTTTTACATTTCCTATGTCTACATATAAATTAGAAGAGGGTGCAGAATTACAATAGCAAGTATAAAACGGTGCTAAAGCAATTAATTTAACCACCGTAGTGTCTGATAGGTTAGAATTTGTACACGTTACTATGCATCTAAAATAGGTGTTGGCTGCAATAGCTGTTGTGAGCGAAGGTGTTGTACTACC
>Ga0114980_10001440_pt1 | contig 17034 bp, 6 predicted proteins | sample S_140806_EF_Meta_FD_87018 | JGI IMG/M metagenome (GOLD analysis project Ga0114980, IMG submission 87018) | Freshwater microbial communities from Lake Simoncouche, Canada to study carbon cycling - S_140806_EF_MetaG | ecosystem: Environmental > Aquatic > Freshwater > Lake | place: Lake...
AAACCCCACCCGGAAGTGTTTCAACGCGGTGCTACAGAGCTACAACTCACCCCAACGGAGATAGTAGTATTCGAAGACGCCCAAAGTGGTGTAGAGGCAGCCAAAACAGGCGGATTCTATTGCATCGGCATCGGCGAGCCTGCTGTACTTTCCTTAGCGGATGCTGTGGTGCCTTCTATGGCGGGCATGACGGTGGAGAAGATGAAGGGTTTAGTGGCGAGCGGCGAGTGATGAGTGGCGAGTGGCGAGTGTTCTGCTCGGTGCACACGCAACTTCTCATTCTTATTGTGTTTCTGATTCTGTTTCTATTTCTCTTTCTAAATTTCCAGAAAGAGAAACACAAGCAGAATGAGAATGAGGTTTGGCAAAGGCTGCACTTTGTACCTCGCACCTCGCACCTCGCCCTTCGCTCATTAATCTACGAACGTCTCCTTCATCACTCCTTTCAGTTTGATGATTTCCTTCGCGTTTAAAGAGCCTACTGCTTTGACAATACGTCTTCGGTCGATGGTGCGAATCTGATCAAGCACAACCCAGCCTTTGGTTTTACCTTGTTTAATAGGGATTCGGGTGGGATAAGTTTTGGAAGTGCTTGTCACGGGAGCTATCACAATGGTCTGAAGGAAGCGGTTCATCTCATCTGGTGAAATCACAACACACGGTCTGGTCTTCTTCATTTCATTGCCCATGGTGGGATCAAGGTTAACCACCACAAGCTGGTATTGCTTTATTTCCATTCTTCAAAAGTTTCATCGTCAAACACATCGCGAATGAATGGTTTATCGTCGCCATTTTCGTTCATTTTCTTGAACGCTTTGTCCCAGCCTTTGCGGGCCTCGGTTTTGGGTTTGAGTACGATATGGTCTTTTTCAAGTATCAATTCGATAGAATCTTGCAGGTTGTATTTTTCAATGATGGTTTTCGAAAGACGAATGCCTTTCGAATTGCCTATGGATATGAGTGAGATTGTCATTGTTCTGAAATGTAATTACAAAGTTATTACATGTTTCTTCTGTTGACAAGTGTATTTTCCTAGAGCTTCTGTTAGTGAGCGTTTTCATGATGCAAAGCTGCAGCAGATACCAGGCATAAAAAAGGAATAAATTATTTTGGTTATGCTGAGAGGCAATGCCACCTAGGCTTCGCTAGGTGACCGCCCGCGGTGGCCTAATACCGGTGGCCGAGCGCAGCCGAGGCCCACCCCCAGCCCCTCTCCATATGAGAGTGGAGCACGGCCCATGCGGCTGACTATGGCACCCCTGCTACTTGAGAAAAGACGCGCCGCGACCGTACTTTGTAATTAGTAATTGGAAAACTGAAATCCGTAAAAATGAACTCCGCCCTCGACTGCGCTCGGGCAACGGGATTTCATACCACGTATTCACCTCGGCTTCGCTCGGTGACCACTCGCTAAGGCCGAGCGGAGCCGAGGCCGGTCTTCTTGCGGTCAAGTCGGTGCCCGAGCGAAGTCGAGGGCGCAGTGTCCTCAGTCCCCAGTCCCCGGTCCCCAGTCCCTAGTCCCTAGTCCCCACTTCAAGCGTCTTAACCTCACCCCTAAACATCACCTTGAACGAAAATCCTTTCCATTGCTTGGGTAACATCGGGTTGAAGGTGAGCTCGCCGTTTTCCACGCGCATACCGCCAAAGCCTTGCACAATGCTCATCCACGTGCCGGCCATGCTGGTAATGTGCAAACCTTCGTGCGCTTCGTGGTTGTAATCGTCGAGATCGAGTCTTGAGGTGCGCATATACATTTCATACGCTTTCTCTTCATAGCCAAGTTTGGCAGCGAGTATCGAATGGACGCAAGGAGAGAGGGAGCTTTCATGCACGGTCATCGGCTCGTAGTAGTCGAAGTTTTCGCGGATGGTTTCCATGTCAAAATCTTCTTCGAAGAAATAGATCCCTTGCAATACGTCGGCTTGCTTGATGAAGCAAGAGCGCAAAATGCGGTCCCAGCTCCAGTGCTGATTGATGGGGCGCTCTGCCTTATCCAATGAGGATGCGCTGCGCAGTTCTTTATCGAGGAAACCGTCTTGTTGCAAGAAAATGCGTGAGCCTTCTTTGGCTCCCAAGTATAAGTTGTCGATGATGTGCTGCCACTGCTTGAGCTCAGCAGCTTCATCGAATTTCAATGCTTTTGTTTTGGTGGCGTAAGCTTGCGCATCGTGTTGCTTCACATAGGCGAGTGCTTCCATCGCATACTGCATGCACCAGCGCGCTATGTAGCTCGTGTACCAGTTGTTGTTGACGTTGTTTTCGTATTCGTTCGGTCCGGTCACGCCGTGCATCACATACATGCTTTTCGCCTCGCTCCAGTGCACGCGCTGCGCCCAAAAGCGCGCAATACCCGTGAGAACGTCGATACCGTATTCGGCGAGATAACTGTGGTCGCCTGTGTATCGGATGTAGTTGTGAATGGCGTATGCAATCGCACCATTGCGGTGTATTTCCTCAAACGTAATTTCCCACTCGTTGTGGCACTCTTCGCCGTTCATGGTCACCATCGGGTAAAGTGCAGCTCCGTTGGTGAAGCCAAGCTTCTGGGCATTCTCAATGGCCTTTCCCAATTGGTTATGACGGTAAACCAACAGCTGACGTGCAACCTGCTGGTTTTTGGTGCTCATGTAAAATGGAATGCAATACGCTTCGGTATCCCAATAGGTTGAACCGCCGTATTTCTCTCCGGTAAATCCTTTCGGACCAATGTTCAAACGTGAATCTTCTCCCGTGTAAGTTTGATTCAGATGGAAGATGTTGAAGCGAATCGCTTGTTGTGCTTCATCATCGCCGGCGATTTGAATGTCGGCCATCTCCCAGATGTTCGACCATGCTTCTTCCTGTGCGCTCATCATCTTGTCGAAGCCAATGGTCTTCGCACGCAATCCTGCTCGCTCTGATGCAGACTTCAATTCCGTGGATGTATAGTTAAGCGAAGAAACCAATCCGATATACTTCAGGAGTTGAACAGTTTGGTTGGTCTTGACATGAATTTCAAGGGCATTCTCTGCATAAAAATCGCGGTTGAATTCAGCATATGAAGCCGATTGCACAGCACCATCCAACAGCACATCCAACTGCATGGAAGCAGCTACCTCGAATCCAGTTTTTTTCGTGCGGCATACAACGGAACCTCCGCCGGGAGTGGTTTCAGATGAAACAGCCTCCCAAAACTTCTCATCGTAGTTGCTGTCATGGTTGTGCACGTCACCATCTAAGTATGGAGTAAAACGAATGACCCCATCGAAGTTCAGCGGAGTAACACTGTAACGAATCACTGCGGTCTCATCGTCGGCCATTGAGCAGAAGCGTATCGACTCAATATGCGCTTGCTTTCCTGATAGGGTGGTTACATCAAACGAACGTATCAATAACCCCTTATGCATGTCGAGCTCTCTTCGGAAGTTGCTTGTACTGCACACAGCAAGGTCGAGTTCTTCGTCGTCAATCCACACGCGAATGCCTATCCAGTTTATACTGTTCAATACCTTGGCGAAATATTCCGGATATCCATTCTTCCACCATCCCACACGGGTCTTATCGGGGTAGTAGATACCCGCTACATAGTTTCCCTGCAAAGTTGGCCCTGTATAGGTTTCCTCATGATTGGCGCGCTGTCCAAAGCGTCCGTTGCCAATAGAAAAGATACTTTCCGATGAGCGTTGATGCTTGGCTTCAAAGCCTTCCTCAACGATTTTCCAAGGATGTGTAGTCAAGTATTGAATCATGCTGCAATAATAATAGGCCTGCGAAAATAGGGAAAGTGTTTATTGTACACTAAGAGGTGGCTAAAAGGGGTAAGGGGTAATCGGAAAAGGGATAATTTATTAGGTACGTGATTGTCTATCCTTTTCCAAATATCCGTGATCACTTTTCCGATAACCCCTTACCCCTTATCCCTTACCCCTTACCCCTTATCCCTAATTTTCGCTATCCGTTTTTTACAACTCCATGCTTACTTTTAGCACATGCCTTTCGATAAACTATTATCGCCCATAAACTTGGGCTTCACTACGTTGAAAAATCGGGTCATCATGGGTTCGATGCACACGGGGTTGGAGGAAGAGAAGGATGGATTCGAGAAGCTTGCTGCGTTTTATGCTGCGCGCGCTCGTGGCGGTGTTGGACTCATAATAACCGGGGGTATTGCCCCGGATATATTTGGACGGCTCGCTCCCAATTCAGCTAAACTTACCAATGAACGCGAGGTGAGCAGTCATCGTCTTATCACGGATGCTGTGCATAATGAAGGGGGTAAAATCTGTATGCAGATTCTTCATGCGGGGCGCTACGCGCATCATCCGCTCGCATTGGCGCCATCGTCGATCAAAGCGCCCATCGGTCGCTTTGCACCCTGGTCTATGCCTTTCTGGCTTATCAATCGCACCATCCGCAATTTTGTGCGCGCTGCCAAACTCGCAAAAAGCGCAGGCTACGATGGAGTGGAGGTGATGGGTAGTGAAGGCTACCTCATCAATGAGTTTTTGACGGTGCGCACCAATGAACGTAAAGATGAATGGGGTAGGAGTTTTGAAAACAGTTCTCATTTTGCGGTGGCTATTGTAAGCGGCATACGGCACGCGGTCGGACGCGAATTCATCATCGTCTATCGTTTGTCGATGCTCGATTTGGTGGAGAAGGGTCAGTCGTGGTCGGAAATAGAATTGCTCGCGAAGCGTCTTCAGGAAAACGGAGTCACCATCATCAACACCGGTATCGGATGGCACGAGTCACGCATTCCTACCATAGCGCAAATGGTGCCCCGAGGGGCTTTCACGTGGGTAACTCGTCGCCTCATGGGCAAGCTCAAAATTCCGGTTGTAGCAACCAATCGAATCAATACGCCTGAAATGGCGGAGGAAATCTTGCAGCGAGGCGATGCAGATATGGTGTCGATGGCACGACCATTTTTAGCGGACGCGGACTTTGTTTTAAAGGCAGCTGAAAACCGAAGCGAAGAGATTAACACCTGCATTGCTTGCAACCAAGCTTGTCTGGATCAAATATTTCAGCGTAAAACCGCGTCTTGTTTGGTCAATCCCTTTGCGTGTCGGGAAACAGAGTGGAAATTGGTGCCGGCACAAACCATAAAGAAGATCGCAGTCGTGGGAAGTGGACCTGCAGGATGTGCTGCGGCTCTTACCTTGTCGCAACGAGGCCATCAGGTTACGTTGTTCGAGAAGCAAGGGGCCATTGGCGGTCAGTTTTTGCTTGCTGCAGCCATTGGAAGCAAGTCTGAGTTCAACGAAACGCTTCGTTACTATCGTGTTCAATTAGCCAAGGCCGGCACAACAGTTCAATTGAATCATACTTTCAGCGCGCATGATGCGCAAGGCTTCGATGAGATTGTACTTGCAAACGGCTCTATACCTCGCGCAATTGAACTGGAGGGAATTCATCACCCAATGGTATGCTCGTATGTAGATGTATTGAACGGAAGGGTTAAGCTTGGAAACAACATCGCCATCATTGGCGGCGGTGGAATAGCAATCGACACTGCAGATTTTATTCTAAAGGGTAAAGAGACTCCAAAAGTGGCCGACTTTGTTGATGACTGGGGCATAGACACGACCTATCAACAACGCGGTGGAATCATCCCGCAAGCGGAGGTTCATATTCCGCAACGGAACATTTACATGTTGCAGCGTTCGAATAAAAGGCCCGGTGAAATGTTGGGTAAAACAACAGCCTGGATCCATCGGATGGAGTTGAAGCGAGCGGGCGTGCACGTTTTGAATTCAGTGAAATACCACCGAGTGCACAACGATGGTATGGATGTCGAAATAAAGGGGCAACTAAAAACGCTGCAGGTCGATCAGGTAATCGTATGCGCAGGACAACAAATCGATGAATCGCTTTATCTAAGTCTCACCGGATTGAACCTACCTATCCATCGCATTGGTGGAGCACTAAAAGCCGACGAACTCAATGCCCAACGCGCTATTGAAGAAGGTACTCGATTGGGAATGATGATTTGATTACGGATTACAGATTACAGATTGCGGATTACGGATTGCTGATAGCGAAGTAGTAATTACAAAGTACTAAGGTCGGTTGGTGTGTCCTTTCATGCGTCGTGATTTTTCCCGATTGCAGCGCTACAGCGTAATCCCGGCAACATCACTCAACGCTTCGTTCGCCACTCGCCATTCGCCACTCCCCAGTCTCCAGTCCCCAGTCCCCACCAAAAAAAAGCCCCCCCGCTTTCGCAGGAGGGCTTTTGATTAAGAGAGAAGGTCTCTCGGATATGATTACTTGCTGATGATCAAACGATCAATCTTCACTTCAGAACCGTTGGTCAAGCGGTAAGAATACACGCCTGTCGCAAGGTTGCTTACGTTGAAGTCTACACGGTATTCAGAACCGGCTTCTGTGGTTCCTACGAATACATCGGCAACTTTCTTACCTGTGAGGTCATAGATTTCTACAGAAGTCTTACCGGTATAAGCTGCGCGGAATGTAAACAAGGTGTTGTTGTTTGCAGGGTTCGGTTGTGCGGTGATACTAGCAACACATCCGGTTTCAAGAGCGTTCGTGAATTGTTCAACGCTGCCATCTGAATTGTCGCTCGAGGGAGTAGACGCATTCCAACTAATCGTTTGTGAGCAAACAGACGAGTTGCCTGAGCAATCAGTAGCGGTCCACTGTCGAACCAACGAGTGGTCTGGGCAGCAGTCTAGTTCAAATGCCAAGTCGCCTGATCCATTTACACTCGAAAGTTGGTCTTCATAATTCGAGCGGAATACACCGGTGTAGTTAAACCATCCACCGAAGCCATTGTCGACACCGTTGTAGTTGTTAGCGCCATTACCCAATTGGAAGCCGAAGTAATTGTTGACTGGAGCATGTGTGACATTCAATGAAGAACCTGCATATGCGCCGAAGCCGGTCAACTCAGCACCTTCTCCGGCCTGTAGAATAAAGTACATCCAATCGGTATGGTTAGCTGCTTCAGCGGCGCAATCAGCTTTGAAGCTTGTTGGGAAGTCTTGGCTCGACCATGTCGCCCAATCCATGCCATTATTGAACGATACGTCAACATTCCAACCATTGGCTGCGTTTGTTGCATTTACCATCGTAGCCACTACATGTATACTGCCATCAGGGTATTGCACAAAGTTGCCTTCAGTTACTTGATAATAGCGGTGGCTGACAGGCATGTTAAACAAGGCCATTGCCCAATCGTATGGGTAGGAGCAAATGTTTGGCACAGGACGAACCGGAGTGAGGATATCGCAATCGGCAATTGAACCTGGTGCTGGAGCATCGCCCAACACATATTCTTCGAAGATTACTTCTACATCTTCATCGCAATTATCGGTCGCGGTGACGCTGGCTGCAGTTGGAGCATCTTGGTCGCAAGGCAACTCCAGATTGCTTGGGCATCCATTCAGCTGTGGTTCTGTAGTGTCTTCGAATGTGATATACTGAAGGAACGGTGCGCTTTGATTATCGCATGCATCTACTGCAGTCCATGTGCGAGTGAATCCTGAAATACAACCCTCACTCCAAACGGCACTGTCGGTGTAGCTTGTTTCGAAGCTACTGCAGTTGTCGAAGCCTTGCGGTGTAATCACAGGAGCTGCAGATCCACATTCGTATGTATAGGAAGTGGGTTGTTCTTGAGCCCAAATCACTCCTTGATTGTCATTCACATGTATGGTTCTGCTAGCGGTTGCCGTGTTGCCACAGTTGTCTGTTGCTGTGAAAGAGTAGACAATCTGAAAGTTCGAAGGGCAGTTACCCTGAACAGTGTTTTGTGAAACAGAAATCGCTACTTCCTCATCGCAGTTGTCTTGTGCTGTTGGCAATGAGCCTTCTTCATACTCTTGATCACATGACACAAAGATATCTTCGGGTACATAGGTGAAAATTGGATCGATTGTATCAACGATTGTTACGACGCGGTCCACGGTTGTTGAGTTGCCGCATTGGTCAATAGCAGTCCACGATTCGGTGTAAGTATCGTTGCAGTACCCAACAATTGTTGGCAAGGTGTGCGATACCACCAATTCACTTCCACAATTGTCCAAGAAACTTGGCTCAAATGCGGGGATGTTTTGGCCACAAGAAATAGTTATATCAACAGGCTCTGAAGCGGTTGGAGCTTCATTGTCTAAAAGGTGAATAAATTGTATGAAGTCGTCCGATTGGTTGCCACAAGAATCGGAGGCCACATAAGTGCGTATGTAATCACCGGCACATCCACCGGATACAAGCACGGTATTTACGATGTTGATAGAGTAATCATTGCACTCATCTTGAGCGCTAACATAAACGCCGCTATTCGGGTCAAAGTCTTCGCATGGCAGTTCGATTTCGATGTTGCCGATAATCACAGGTGCCGTTGTATCAACAATGTGAATTGTTTGAGTGAAGTAGCTCGAATTATCGCATTCATCTGTTACGGTCCATATGCGATTGATAATCTCATGGCAAGAATTTCCGGACGTGTCATCAACATAGATGTACGATAGTTCCGAGTCACAATTGTCAAAAGCAATTGGTTGAATAACAACAACTGTTTCAGAGCACTCGTAAGTGTACTCATTGGGCTGCTCCTCGAATTGTGGCGCTGATTCGTCAACGACATAAATGTATTGTGTTACTGCAGCTTCGTTCTCACAGTTGTCGAATGCGCGGAAGGTGCGCACGATTGTATACGATTGGTCACAACTGCCTGCAATGGTTGAAATTTCTACCGGTGCAACTGCTACGCTATCGTCACAATTGTCGTATGCCATTGGGTATACGATAGCCTGAATTTCTTCATCGCAATTAATGGTTCTGTCTTCAGGGACGTTCGAGAAGGATGGGGCCGTTGTATCAACAATGGTAATTACAGTTGTCGCTGAGGTTGCATTGGCGCAATGATCAATCGCTGTCCAAGAATATGTGATAACTGTAGTGCATCCATCGGTTGTGCTCTCAACATTCGAGGTGATTTCGAGATCGTCATCGCAGTTGTCAGAGAATTGCGCCGGCATTACTTGATATTCTGATCCGCATTCCAAGGTGTCATTTGCCATAACATAGGTAGCGATAGGAGCTACATCGTCCGTCAAATGAATGATTTGAATGAAGGGTGTGGATGTGTTGCCACAGCTGTCTGTTGCGAGATAGGTGCGCAGGATGTTGCCCACGCATGATCCGGAAAAGTATTGATCTGTGTAGCTGATTTCATAGGAATTACAGAGGTCACTTACCGCAACGTATGTGCCCATGTAGTCGTCGCATGGACGGGTGGTTTCTGCACTGCCGTTAATTACCGGAGCAGTTGTGTCTTGAATGTTGATGTATTGGCTGAACGACGAGCTGTTATTGCAATTATCGGTTGCTGTCCAAACTCGAACGAATGAGCTAAAGCAGGAGTTTCCCTCAGGAGCAAAATCAACATAGCTTAAAGAAACATCACCACAATTGTCGTAAGCTGTTGGTTGCACAACAGGAATAGTTGAGCTGCACTCATACGTAAACTGATTGTTTTGTTCTTCAAAGGAAGGTGCTGTGCGATCCCGAACTTGTATCTCTTGCGTCTCTATTACCTGATTTCCGCAATTGTCTTGTCCTCGGAACGTTCGGTAAACAGTGAAGTTTCCGGAGCAATTTCCCTCTAGGGTGTCGATGGCAAGGAAGATTTCCACTTCATTGTCGCAATTGTCAAAGGCAATAGGATAAAGGATAGCAGGTGTTTCAGAACTGCATTCAATTTCAAGATTTGCAGGGAATTGTTCGAACCACGGGTCAGTTGTGTCCACGACATGTGTGGTTCGTGTTGCTGTACTTTGGTTTTCACAATAGTCCGTTGCAACCCATGTGCGAATTACGTCGAAAGATTCCGGACAGTCATCGTCCGTAGCCACAATTTGCTCAGAATAACTTATGACCACTGCATTACCGCAATTGTCAGAACCACTTACGCCACCGTTGTTATCACTAACGAATTCACTGCATTCGACCGTGTTGTCAATCGGTAAACCAACTAGTGTTGGCGGAGTATTGTCAAGAAGTGAAATGTACTGGATGGCGTCTGTGTAATTTCCGCACGCATCTGTTGCACGGTACTTTCGATAAAGCACTCCGAGGCATCCTCCTGAGTTCAATTGCTCTTCTATTACACTAAATTGAACGCCACCGCAATTGTCATGCGCAGAAATCGTGTCAGGAAGTTGATCACATTCTGCATATGTATAAATTTCATAGTCGTCGAATACCGGATTAGTGGAGTCTTGAACGTGAATTATTTGATTGAATGAAGCACCCGCATTATCGCAACGATCGTAGCTTGACCAGTAGCGGTAGATGGTGTAATTACCCGGGCAGTTGCCAGGCACAATCTCCTCACTGAAGTTCAAAACCGGACTCGGGTCGCAGTTGTCGTTAATATCCACCATTGCAGCAGCAGTAATGTTGTCGCATTCAACGGTTGTTTCTGCATCAGGCAGGTTGGACAATGTTGGCCCATACGCGTCTTGCACAGTGATGGAGTATGAGCAAAAGCTGCGGTTGCCGCATAAGTCGGTTGCCGACCAAACGCGCGTTACAATGCGATTGCACTCATTTCCTTCAATAGATTCGCCCACAAAAGCAAGTGTTACATCGCCAATACAATTATCGTAAGCTGAAATGTTGGTTGGTATTGCGGGAACTTCTTGGTCGCATTCAATGACCGCATTGCTAGGGCAATTGTCAAAAATTGGTGCGGTTGTGTCCAAGATAACTATCTGCTGATTGGCGATTGCGATGTTTCCACAGTCATCCTGCGCGCGGTACAAGTAGGTGTATGAGTCATCGTTGGGACAGCTATAGTCATTGGTGCCGCAGTCCATATCGACGTTCACATCACCGTTGCCATTTACTTGAGCGCCATCCACAAACCCAGTGTAGGTGAACCAGCCTGACATGCCATTGTTGCAATTCTTGTTATTCGCTCCTACGCCAACCTGGAAGCCGAAGTAGTAGTTGGTTGGTAAGTGATATAGATTCAGAATGTCGCCGCTCAGTGAACCTTCGCCGGTAAGGGTAGAAAATCCTCCTATCATTTCGTAATAAGACCAATCAATGTGCGCATTGGTAGCGCAGGCTAGGCCCAAATCATTCTTGTAGTCACGTTGTAAAGCACTCCAAGCATTCCAGTCGCGCTTAGATTGGAACCAAAGATCAACTACAAAAGCCTCGTCTGGATTTGCAGTATTCACTACTCTGCCAAACAAGTGCGCTGTATTGTCTGTGTATTGCTCAAAGGTTCCACCTGTTGAATCGAAAACGAAATTTGCGCTGGTAGTTACTCCATCGGAGGCCAATACGGGAAGCCATATAGCCCAATCAGCACCTGGTCCAACTGCTGTTGTCAAGGCACACGTGTGGTCAATTCTACCGGAATGACTTGCGAAATGGAGTACCGTCTCACTTCCTGAGCAAGCGTCCCAAGCTGTTGCATTCGCAAAGTCCGGAGCATCTTCCAAACATTGTACATCAACACGTGCACTTACACCACTGATAATCGGAGCTTGATCGTCCGAAACAGTAATCGTCTGTGTGCAAGTAGAGGTATACGATAACGCTCCTTGAGACGAATCAGAAAATGAAGCAAGCCAAATGCGTGCTATGATAAAGGTACAACCATCGTTCGAGATTACCTCGTCGCTGTAGGTTAGGGCTACCGGTAATTGATCGCTGTTGATTACCGTGGGGTAACCGACCAGATCCCAATTTTCTAGGTCTGATCCACAGGGAAGTTGAATGTCGCTCGGACAAATGACGGAACCGAGAAGATCAGAGGGGGCTTCGCCTTGTGCAAAGCTGACTCCCCATCCGAGGAGCAAAAAAAGAAGGCTGGTAGCAGCAGCCCTTGCAATAGTTACGAGTTTAGTACTCGTCGCTGTTTTAGCGAACGTTGTAAAATGTTTCATTGGCTTGGATTTAGTTAATAGAATTTGTTAGATCTGTCTTCTATGCTCTTGACAAGATTAAAGCGCATAAGAATCCGACAAATGTATTTGCCGCATTTACCAATCAATCGAAAGTGATTTTGTTCAATGGGTTACTTGATGGCTGTTAGGATTTGAGTTTTGGTCAAAAAAAAAGCCCCCGATTTCGGGGGCTTTTTTAAAATCAGTTAGGTCTATTTGTTTACAATGAGTTTCTTCATTTGAACCTCTTCACCATTGGTGAATCGGTACATGTAGATACCTGTAGCCAATACTTCTGTGTCAAACAAAACAATGTATTCAGATCCGGCGTCAACCACTCCGTAATACACATCAGCAACCTTACGTCCACTGAGGTCAATAACCTCGAGGGTAGTCTTTCCGCTCTTAGCCGCCTTGAATGTGAACGTAGCAGTTGAACGTGCTGGGTTAGGATAAACTGAAATGTCGCTAATCTTTCCTTCAACTGTTGCTTCAGTAATTGCACCATTACCACTTACAGAACCGTCAGTTGCTGGTGTTGTTCCTTCGTACGTAATTGTTTGGGTGCATGAAGTTGTGTTGCCTGAGCAATCAGAAGCAGTCCACTGACGAACTACATAGTAATCCGGGCAGCAATCGAGGTCGAAGGCAAAGTCACCAGCACCATTGATTGTTGTCGGTTGGTTGTTCGCACCGTATTGGAACAATCCGTTATAGCTGAACCAGCCACCGAAAGCTTCGTCAGAACCGTTGTAGTTATTAGCACCATTACCATACTGGAATCCAAAGTAATTGTTGGCAGGAGCATGTGACAAGTTGATTAGTGATCCGGCATATGCGCCAAAACCGGTCAACTCAGCACCTTCACCGTCTTGAAGGATGTAGTACAGCCATGACTCATAGTTTTCCTCCTCACCACCACAATCAGCCTTGAATCCGGTTGGGAAAGGAAGTGATGACCATGCAGCCCAATCATAGCCACCGTCGAATGTAACTTGTACATTGAATCCACTGGTTGCGTCAAGCACGTTAACCAATGTTGCATTGATTACGATTGAGTTTTCGAAACGAACGAGGTCACCCTCTGTCACGCGGTAATAGCGGTGCATAGATGGCAATCCCATGAGCTGCATAGCCCAATCAATGTCGTTGCCTGCTATTGCTACACCACAATTGCCACCTGATGCATGTGATGGTGTCATCAAATCACAGTCAGAAATTGATCCGGGAGTTGGAACATCACCGAAGTAAAACTCTTGGTAATCGACAGTAACATTATCATCACAAGCGTCAGTAACTGTCACTGTTGCAGGTGAAGGCAGTGTTTGGTCGCAAGCGAGAACTTCATCTGAAGGGCATCCCGAAAGGACTGGCTCAGTGGTATCTTCAAACTGAATCAACTGTGAAAACACGCTGCTAACGTTGCCGCAAGCGTCTGTAGCGATCCAATTACGAGAGAAACGCGATACACATTCGATGATTTCTGCAGTGCCATCAGTATAAGAGTAGCTGATGGTGCTGCAGTTATCGTTGGCTACCGGAGTGACTACAGGAGCCTCCGAACCACACTCGTATGTGAAAGAAGAACCTTGCTCTTCCCAGATTGGAGCAGCAGAGTCAGTAACGACAATCGTTTGTGAAGCTATTGCTGTATTGTCACACTCGTCCATTGCCATTGCGCGACGGATAACTGTGTACGATGCCGGGCAATTGCCAGGTACGATTGAATCAGTCATAAAAGTAATCTGCAGATCGTCAGAGCAGTTGTCAGTAAATTCAGGGTTGAAGGCTGGAAGCTCTTCGTCACAAGAAACTGAAATGGTGCTGAATGGAACAACAGCCACAGGAGCAACTTCGTCGGTTAATGAAATAAACTGCGTAAACGGAGCGCTTTCATTTCCGCAAATGTCTGTAGCAACATAGCTACGAATGATAGTGCCTGCACAAGAACCTGAAACGTATACGTCTGTGTAGGTAATGGTGTATTCACTGCAGTTGTCTGTTGCCGTAGCGTAGATACCAGCTACTTGATCACATGGCAGGCTAATTTGGATTTCGGCAGTAATTACTGGAGCTGTTGTATCAACCAAGTTAATGGTTTGAGCAAATGTGCTGGTATTGCCGCACTCATCTGTTGCGAACCAAGTGCGAACAAATTGGCTGTTACATGAGGTTCCATCAACTGCGCTGTCGGTGTAGTTGAAAGTGATTACCTCGCTGCAGTTGTCGCTTGCTACTGGTTCAATTACAGGAATGGTGCTGCTGCACTCATAGGTGAATTGAGTTGTATTCTCTTCTGAGAAAACAGGAGCAGTTTCATCAACAACGTTAATCACCTGCGTTTCTACTGCTTGATTGCCACAGTTGTCGATTGCTCTGAACACACGGTAAATAGTGTATGCTTGAGGGCAGTTGCCTGGCAGGGCATCTTCAGAAACTGAGACGTCTACATCAGTATCACAGTTGTCCGTAACGGTTGGAATAACAAGGGCTGGAATAGCCTCATCACAGCTAATGGTGATTTCGGTTTCAAATGGTCCGAATACTGGATTGGTCAAATCTGAAATAGTCACAACGGTCGTTGCAGTTACTTCGTTGTCGCAGTTGTCAATGGCTGTCCATGTGTAGGTAACAACAGTTGTGCAATTGGCTTCGTCAGTGCTGCTAGCTACATCAGAGGTGATCTCCAATTCGTTGTCACAGTTGTCGGCAAATACGGGAGGAGTCACGCTGTACTCGTCATCGCATTCTACTGAGAAATTCTGAGTCTGACTAACGATAGATGGCGCGCTGATGTCTTGCAAGCTAATAATTTGAATGAAAGGAGCAGAGGCATTGCCACAAGCATCAGTAGCGGTGTAAGTGCGGATGATAGTGCCTGCACAGCCACCCGATACAAATTCGTCATCATATGTGATGGTGTATTCGCTGCAGATGTCCGAAGCAGTAACGTAATTACCGGCGTAATCATCACATGGACGCTCGGTAGTGTTTGCACCTGCAATCACAGGAGCAGTTGTGTCAACCACATTGATGTATTGAACAAATACAGAAGAGTTGTTACATTCATCAGTAGCCGTCCATGTTCTTGTAGTCAAATTTGAACATGAGTTGCCTTGCGCCTCGCTATCACTGTAGGTCACACTAACCTCTGCAGAACAGTTGTCCGTTGCAGAAGGAGCAATAACAGGAATCTCCGAACCACACTCATACGTGTATTCAGACTGTTGACCTGCGTTGAAGACTGGTGCAGTAGAATCTTGAACTTGGATCTGTTGTACCAATGATGCAGAGACATTGCCACAAGCATCAGTTGCCACGAACGTGCGAGTGATTGTGTAGTTGCTAGCGCAGTTTCCATTGATAGTGTCTACCGTCTCAGAAATAGTGTAAGCGCTGCAGTTGTCCGTAGCTGTTGCTGCTTCAAATGAAACCTCTTGGTCGCATTCGATGGTGTAGTCAGCAGGGATAGTCAAAACAGGAGCAGTGCTGTCAATAACATGAACTGTTTGCGTGGCTGAAGACTCGTTTTCGCAATAGTCTGTTGCTGTCCAAGTTCTGATGATGTCGTAAGAAGCATCGCAATCATCGTTGGTAGGAACTACAACCTCGTTGTAACTGATAACAACGTCGTAACCGCAATTGTCTGTGCCAGTAACATCACCCTGACCGAAATATTCGCCAGACTCATTCATCGCAACGGTGTTGCACTCTGCAGTAGTCTCTGCCGGAATGTTCAGGAGTGTTGGGGCAGTGGTATCGAGAATAGAGATGAACTGAGTGATTTCAGAATAGTTACCGCAATCGTCGGTTGCGCGATAAACTACTGTCAAAACGCCCATGCATCCACCTGAGTTCAAAACCTCACTTTGTTCAGTTACGGTTGCAATGCCACAATTGTCGGTGGCAGTAGGAATCGTTGGTTGCTCGGTGCATTCAATACTGATATAGACATCATATGCATCGAATACCGGAGCAGTAGTGTCTTCAACGGATATAGTTTGTGTGAATTCGCTGTAATTTTCACAGTCATCCATTGACGACCAAGTGCGAGTAATGGTATACTGACCAGGGCATTCGCCTTGAGTTGTGGTTTCATTGAAACTCACAGTCACACTTTCATCGCAATTGTCGGTAGCTGTTACAGTGCTTGCAGCAGGGATGTTGTCACACTCAGCCGTGATTTCTTGACTTGGTAAGCCAATAAGCACAGGAGCTTGAGTATCTAAAATGTAGATAGACTGAACGCATGAGCTGCGATTGCCACAAGCATCTTCAGCAGACCATGTGCGAGTGATGGTGCGGCTGCAAAGACTTCCGCTTTCTGTTTCACCTTCGAATGCTACTGTTACAGATCCAGAGCAGTTATCTGTTGCAGTTAGATCTGACGCAACTGCAGGAACATCATCATTGCATTCAATGGTAATGTCTTGTGGGCAGTTTGTGAATACAGGCGCGATTTGGTCATTTACTTCGATAACTTGGGTCTCAACAGTTGCACGTCCGCATGCATCAATAGCGCGATACAAACGTGTTACGGTAGTTCTGTTTGGACATTCTGTCAATTCCGGAGAACATTGTGCATCGCAGTTAATGTCGCCATTGCCAGATACAGCTTGGCTGCCGAGGAAGCCGTTGAAGCTGAACCATCCGGAGATACCAAAGTTGCAGTTTTTGTTGTTAGCACCTGTTCCTACTTGGAAGCCGAAATAATAATTTACCGGCTGGTGATTCAAGTAAAGGATGTCGCCGGCCAAGTCGCCAGCGCCTGTCAATGTTGAGAAGCCATCTGCCAGCTCGTAGTAATCCCAACCTTCGTGACTGTTTGTTGCGCACGCCAGGTTTAGGTCGTTTTTGTAGTCGCGTCCCAAAGATGACCAGTCGGTCCAGTTGCGACGGTTTTTCAACCACAAATTAGCTACAAATTGCTGTGACGGATTTACCGTATTCACTAGAGTACCTGTGATGTGAGCAGTGCCGTCGCTGTATTGCTCAACTATGCCACCAGGAGCAACAAAAACAAAATTAGCTCCCGCTGTCTCACCATCTTCGGCCAAGGTTGGCAACCACAACGACCAATCGGCACCTGGGCCGAAGGCTGTCGAAAGGGTACAACGTGTGT